>Ga0070723_10000166_pt1 | contig 17630 bp, 10 predicted proteins | sample tdAd002_FD_67277 | JGI IMG/M metagenome (GOLD analysis project Ga0070723, IMG submission 67277) | Marine sediment microbial communities from the Atlantic coast under amendment with organic carbon and nitrate - tdAd00.2 | ecosystem: Environmental > Aquatic > Marine > Coastal > Sediment | place...
GTAGAGGATATTGAAATCCACATCAACTCCCTCGGCTGCCCGGAATGCCGCCCCAGGTTCAAGGTGATGCTTACTGATTTTCTGACATCATCTACTGAAAATCTTTGCTCAGACTGTGTCAGACGAAAAGATCGAAATCCTTTGCGGGTATTGGACTGCAAGGTGCCGGCTTGTAGAGAGGCAATGACTGATGCACCTTCTATGGTCAATTATTTATGTGCGGCCTGCGGTCAACATTTTGAAACTACCAAAACGGCCCTTGATGCGCTTAAAATCCCATTTACGGTTAACAAACATCTGGTCAGAGGCCTTGACTATTATACCAGAACAACTTTTGAAATTCAGACAGAATCTTTAGGGGCACAAAGTGCGGTGGCAGGCGGCGGTCGATATGACGGCCTGATTAAGGCGCTTGGCGGACCTGATACGCCGGCAACCGGTTTTGCCATTGGGATTGACAGATTGGCAGAAATTTCAGGCCTAAATAATGCTGATTTTATCCAAACACCTGATATTTTTTTTGCTGCTCTGGGTCAAAAGAGCCGGTCCTTTGCATTTGAATGGAAATGTGCTTTATGCCTTGAGGGAATTAAAGCTGAAATGGATTTTGGTGAAAAAAGTTTAAAAAGCCAGATGAAACGTGCGGACAGGCTGGGTGCAAAACATGTCCTGATCGTAGGTGATAATGAGATTAAACAAGGAGCGGTTATACTGCGCAATATGACTACAAAAAAACAGGTCTCCATTCCTATTCAAGACATTGCAGAGAACATAAAAGCTAAATTAAGGAGTTAATCCATTGTCAGACACACTTGGAGATATGAGGAAAACCCATACATGCTGCGAACTCGGAGCAAATGATATCGGTACGGAAGTGGTACTCATGGGTTGGGTACAGCGCCGAAGGGATCACGGAGGAGTGATTTTTGTGGACCTGCGCGACAGGGAGGGAATCACACAGGTTGTTTTCAATCCTGAAGTCAGCCACAAGATCCATACTAAAGCCCATGCACTTCGAAGTGAATACGTTATCGGCGTGCGAGGGAAAATCGAAAAAAGACTGGAAGGTATGACCAACCCCAAATTGAAAACCGGTGAGATAGAGGTTTTTGCCACGGAACTTAAAATATTCAATTCCGCCGAAACTCCGCCGTTTATGATCGAGGACAATGTGGATGTTTCGGAAAATATTCGACTGGAATTCCGGCATGTCGATCTCAGGCGACCCCTTTTGCAAAAAAACATCATTAAGAGGCACACGGCTGCAGCCTCAATAAGACAATATCTGAACAGCCTTGGGTTTATCGATATTGAAACGCCGGTACTGACCCGCAGTACACCTGAAGGCGCACGTGACTACCTGGTACCCAGCCGAGTGAATCCAGGTCTTTTTTACGCCCTGCCTCAGTCTCCTCAGATCTTCAAACAGTTGCTGATGATGTCCGGGTTTGACCGGTATTACCAGATCGTAAAATGTTTCAGAGATGAAGACCTCAGGTCGGACCGCCAGCCGGAGTTTACCCAGATCGACATGGAAATGTCTTTTGTTGGAGAAGACGATATGATGAACGTCACGGAAGGCATGATGGTCCATCTTTTCAGGGACGTTCTGGACATCGACCTTAAAACACCCTTTCCGCGCCTTTCCTATGATCATGCCGTGGGCCGTTTCGGACTGGACAAACCTGATATCAGGTTCGGCCTGGAACTCGTAGACATTTCAAACATCGTTGAAAATGCGGGTTTCAAGGTTTTTTCCGATGTGGTTAAAAAGGGAGGAATCGTCAAGGCGCTGAATGCCGGGGGCTGCACCGATTTTACACGAAAAGAGATCGACGATCTGACCGACTTTGTTGCTATATACAGAGCTAAGGGACTGGCATGGATCAAAGTGCGTGAAAATTCCTGGCAATCCCCACTTGCAAAGTTTTTCACCGATGATGAAAAACAAGCACTTGCAGAGCGTATCCATATGCAGCCCGGTGATTTGGTCTTTTTTGTGGCCGATCAGCCCAAGATCACCAACGAAGCCCTTGGGCACCTTCGAAACTTTTTGGGGAAAAAGCTGGAGCTGATAGACCAAAATGAGTTTAAATTCGTATGGGTTACCCATTTTCCTCTGCTGGAATACGATGAAATCGAAAACAGATATCATGCCCTGCATCATCCTTTTACTTCGCCTCTTGAAAAAGACTACGGCTTGCTAAAGGATGATCCTCTTTCAGTAAAATCCCGTGCCTATGATCTTGTTTTAAACGGTTCGGAAATCGGAGGCGGAAGCATACGTATCCATCAAAAGGATTTACAGGAAAAAGTGTTTGAGGCCCTGGGAATGGATCGGGTAACCTATGAGAAAAAGTTCGGATTTTTACTTTCAGCACTCGAATCCGGAGCACCGCCTCATGGTGGGATAGCACTCGGTTTCGACCGGCTGGTAATGATCCTGTGCTCACAGCCTTCCATCCGTGATGTTATTGCTTTTCCCAAGACCCAGAAGGCGGCATGTCTCCTTACAAACGCCCCTGCTGAAGCGAGCAAGGTGCAACTTGATGAACTTAATTTAAAATTAAAAATTCTCTTTGACATGTAAACCATAAACAAAAGGCCCAATCTTTCCGTATTGGGCCTTAAACTTCCCGGCTCCTCTTAAGAAAATCAAGCCCACCTGTAATATCTTGATATGTCTTCGTTTCTCTCGATTTTCGAGAAAAAATCTATTATATACACAATTTTCTTTAATAAGCCTATCAATAATATCTTGGATTGCTACTACAATATATTGTGTTATTTTTTCCTTGACACACAACCAAATTCTTCAGTATTTATAAAAAGATTTGTGTGCTTCACTATGAGACCTTTGAAAAACGGCTCTTTTTGCCCAATTCCGGCGTCAGGCTCAAATTTTAATCCTCGAAATACTCAATGTATTCCTGTGTTTAAAATTTTCGCCATTCTTGGCCTTGAGCAAAATTGAACATTGTTCAAAGGTCTCACTATAGAAGTTTACATAATATGTCTAATGGATAATCATGGAACATAAAGATCTCCTATATTTTCTCCAGCATGTCGGCACGGATCCCTCTCGTCTGATATTTGAAGATGAACTCACGGGTATCTATAATCGTCGTTTTCTTTTAAATTACTTGAAGTACAAGGTGTCATGGGATTCCCTGGAAAGCCGGCCCGTATCATTGCTCATGATAGACCTGGACTATTTCAAAGAGATCAATGATACGTACGGCCATGACGTTGGCGATAAAGCGCTCATTTGGGCGGCCAAGCTTGCCAAAAAAGTGTCAGGAGACAAAGGACATGCCATCCGTTACGGGGGTGATGAGTTCATGATTCTCATGCCGGGCGCTGATAAAGAGGCGGCCCTGCAAGTTGGTGAAAAGCTTATGCAACAGATCCATGAAGAACCCATTCACTTAGATAAAGTGAATGACAACTTCCATATCACCCTTAGTATAGGGGTTGCCTCTGCCCCTGATCATGCCCGGAGCGGCAAAGCTCTCATCCATAAGGCAGACACCGCGCTCTACTACGCCAAAAGATTTGGGAGGGATAGAATCGCCAGTGCAGATCAAGTTGCCCTCCAGGAGGTATTTCCCAAGACAGCTCTCTACCAATTAGATAAAGCAAAAATCACCGGTCGCAGGATTCACCTTCTCAAAGTTGCCGAAGCCCTGAAGAAATTTAGTCAGCATCAGAACCAGTTTCTCATCATCCAAGGAGCTGACGGCATGGGCAAAAGCGAGTTCTTGGGAGCGATCCGCAAGAGCTTGCCAAAGAACAAGATATGGCAGGTTGCGGTAAACGGTATTGCTCAGGAGATGTTTCGTCCCTACTATTTGATCACAAACGTTCTGATTGAGATACTGAATCAGCGGTCCGACAAAGGAACAAAGATCTTAGAGGATATGACTCCGAAAGAAGTCTACTATCTTTCCCATATCTTACCTCAACTGGCGGAACCTGAAGACGCTTCTCATAAAGAAGATGAAAAGAATCTGCGTGAACAAATCTTTGCCATTGTTATCCATTTCATCCTCAAACTCCTCGATTCCCGACCCTTTATTCTCCTTATTGATGACCTGCATTACAGCGACAAAGCTACTCTTCTCCTGCTTCGAAGGCTGCTGCTGCACCAGGATATTCCACTTTTTATCTGTGGGACTGCCACCGAAATCCGTCTGGATAACGACCAGCAAGCACAAGTCCCCTTGGAACAATTCCTCACTACCTATCAGCAGGAACTAAATATTAGCAGATTGAATCTCTCCCCGCTGACCGAAAAAGACATCGCCTATCATTTTAAAAAGATTTTTCCTCGCGTCTCTTTACCTGAGAATTTTGAAAAAACTCTGGCCCAACTTACCCAGGGCCACCCTTTCTTTATCAACGGGATTCTGCGGAAACTGGTCTTGGATGAAAAGGTCACTCTGACTGGACAACAATGGGTTGTTAAACCTCTGGAGGATGGCTATCTGCCAAAATCTTTAGAAGAAATTGTCATCCAGAAAATCGCCGCTCTAGATGAAGAGGGGAGGCAGCTACTCGACCATGCCGCCACATTTGGTAACAATGTCACACTGAGTGTGCTTACCGGGGGTTCCGAAAGCATGGAGACTAAGGTCCAGGAGTTTGTTGATCAGGCCGTGGCTCAGGGTCTAATCAGCTCAGAGTACCATATGAATGATGACTCCATTCGATTTCTTAACAACCGCATTTTGGAGATTACCTACGGAGCAATTCAAGAAGATCAAAAACAGAAACTGCACGAGCGTATCGGCACCCACCAGGAAACTCTCCATGACCAACACCTCCTCACTTCGGCTGCAACTCTTGCTTACCATTTTCAGCTCTCAGCCAACCGTGAAAAAGCTAGATCCTACCAAGAGGAACAACAGGTATACAACAACAAAATATTCGATGCACAAAAGGCCATGCATTACACGGGAGAGAAGCTGCCGGATGCAGCGACGGATGATGTCCCTCTGGATTCCGTCAGTCTGTCCCAAATCCCTGAGTTTATTCATGCATTTCTTACCTCTGTACGTAATATCAAGCTCTACCCATCTGGAAGCAGTGCCATTGTCGCCGCCACCAAGCAGCTCAAGGAATCTATCGATAAAATCCTGGCAGAAAACAAACGCCTTAATATTAAACAAGTAGAACAAGTTTTGACGGCTAACGGCGAACCAGTGGATGTCACCGAGTTTCAATCTATTGCCGAGACTTTCGTGAAGTTCCTAAGTCAGCGGGAACTGACTGGTATTGCCTTTTCCCGGGGGCTCAAGGAAAAAGAGTTGACGGTGATGCTGGAGTCCCTCAGTCGGATCAGCAGGAAAATAATCGACCGACATTTCTGGCAACGATTCTCAACGGAACAGCGGTTACTTCATATTGAACTCAAACAGGTGCGTTACACCGACAGGGGTCAGGCTGAGGAAGAGTTTATAGACCAAGAAGTACGGCAGGAAAATGGAAAGATTGCATCTATGCGTGATTCTGCCGAATTGCTCACCCTTGACCAACGACTCGATGAGGAGGATTTGATCCTGCTTCCCCAAGTAATCCGGTGTCTGCTCACCGCCGCCAGCAACATCAAACTCTACCCTCCAGAGAGTAAGACCGTCAGCTACTCCATTGAAGAACTTCAAAAGACTCTGCAGAGCATCCTGGTTCGGCGGCCTGTCTTCACTCTATCACAGGTAGGCGAGAGACTTTTGGCCAACGGCACAAAGATAGACATCGCAGATTTCAAGACCACGGCTGATGGCTTCCTCAAGCTTATGGGGAAAATCGGACTCAGTAGTCTCACATTCCTAAAAAACATCTCATCTCAAGAACTGAAAACCTTTATTGTAGCGCTCGGGCAACCCACTGACGCTGAGTTGAATAGCGAGTTTTGGCAGCATTTTGCCAAGAAACAGAAATTATCCGGCATCCTCTTTGACCAACACCTTTATATGATTCTGGCGGAACAAGTTGGAATCGGTTCTGATCAGGCAGAGCCCATCAAGGAGGCAGTGGTAGATGCTGACGCAGATCTTGCATCTCAGATTACTGTGGAACCAGAAGTGAAGGAACCAATATCAGAAGCACCTCTTGCAGAGGAAGGCACGATGCCGCTCACTTATGCCTTTCTCGAATCAGTAACACAACAACTGCTCGATATCTTTCTAAAAGGTGAAGAGGCGAAATTCCAGCAGCTGGTCGACCAGCTTTTCCAAGGATTCGCAGACCAGACACCTCAAATCCGCATAAAGATGATTCATGTCTGTGAAAGTTTGCTGAAAGATATGGGTTTTGCTTCTCAACCCAGGTTCGTTGAACTGCTAACAGATCCGCTTATACTCGTCTTGATGGAAGAAGAAGATCCCGATCTCCTTAAAGAAATAAGCGTATTGCTTTCCCAAGCCACCGCCAATCTCATCAGATTTAGCGATTATCAGCGCGCCAGTCGAATTCACACTCACCTGCGCAGGCGTACGCAACTGCTGCAAGACAGCAAAAATGGGCAAACCCGGCTGCAGGAAGTGAAGTTCATTCAAGAACTGGATACAAAAACTCAGGAGATACTACTGGAGGATCTGAAATCACAAGACCCTTCCCGGCTGCAGCAAGCCACACAACTTCTTGACAGTTTGGGCCAAACAGCTTTACCCGTGCTCATCGAAGTCATTAAAAAGGAATATGACCTTAGATTAAGACAGATTGCTGTCCATCTGCTTGGAAATTTAGATCCGGAAGCGGCCAAACTACTCAAGCGTGAACTGGTACTGGCAGGCTATGCCGAGGAACGTGTGCGAATCCTGGAAGTAATGGACAACGTAACCCAGGATTTAAAAGAAGCATTGGCTTTCGCTCTCGGTGACGAGAGTCCCAAAGTGCGGCGAGCAGCGTTTAGTCTCGCAGAGCGTCTGGATAATGAGGATGTAACGTCACTGCTGTTAGATTATGCCAACCATGAAGATTCAAGTATGGCGCTATTTGCCATCAAATCCTTGGGGAAACTCAAGTCCGCGGGAGCAATGGACGGGCTTGTTTCCTTGCTCGATTCCACTAAAGAGACTGAGCATCTAATCGCCTGTTGCAGGGCTCTTGGGCAGATAGCTGACCCGGCCAGTATTGAACCACTGGCCAAAATCATGGCACCCGGAGGTTTTTTCTCAATCCGCAAAAGAAAGAGCACTCTAGTTCGTGCTACCGCCGCTTTTGCCCTCGCGCAGATACATCACCCCAGTGTGGCAGAAGTGCTTGCCCTTTATGTGGAAGACCGTGACCCAAGGGTTCGACAAATCGCCCGAGACCAGGTGAACTCACAAAACTCCTCTTTTCCAGCCGAGGGCAGTTGAACCTTTATCGTTATTAGTCAACCGGAGGATCGTATTATGTCCAGAAAACCGACTTATGAAGAATTGGAAACAAGGGTTAAGGAATTAGAAAAAAAATGTGTCGAACATAAAATCGCAGAAGAAGAACTGAAAACAGATTGCTACAAGTTGCAAAAAAATTTAGATGAGTTTATTCAACTAATTGTATTCATATCAGAATTAAATGATCCTTTTACCGCCGGTCACCAACGGCAGGTAACCCAGTTAGCCTGTGCCATTGCCAAAGAGATGGGTCTGTCAGAAAAGCAGTTCAAAGGAATCTATATGGCCTCGCGGATTCATGATATTGGCAAGATGAAAGTGCCGGCGGAAATTCTCAATAAACCAGCCAAGTTAACAGAAACCGAATTAAACATAATCAAAACTCATCCCCAGGCAGGGTACGAGCTATTGAAACATATTGAATTTCAATGGCCCATAGCCCATATCGTCCTTCAACATCACGAAAAATGTGACGGCTCCGGATATCCTGCGGGCCTTCGAAATAAGGAAATACTCTTGGAGGCAAGGATCATTAGTGTGGCAGATGTAGTTGAAGCCATGTGTTCTTCCAGATCTTACCGTCCATCTCTCAATATAGAAAAAGCCATGGAAGAAATCTCGCAGAATAAAGGTACCTTATATGATACGCAGGTAGTTGAAGCATGCCTGAAAATTCTAGTCGATGGAGAGTTTTCATTTGAATAATCGTAACAGTTCATCATGCCAGTGCTTAGGATCGGGCATTGGTTTTACACAGACGATAATTCTCTTCATTTTCTCCCCTATCAAAGTAGCTAATTTTGAGGTCTCATCAAAAGTCAGATTTTGATGGCAAAGTAAAAAGCTCCAAATTCAAAGCCACAAAATGGTTGATTAACAAACAAAGTGTGTTTTCAATTCAGATGAATGGCAAATATTTATACTGCATGAAAACTATTGCTTGATATTGGGGTCAACCGAGGTATTACTGCACATCGGAAATAATTTGCCTGATGAAAAGACAAAATCCAAGAAAAATCCTTGTTACCGGCGCTTCAGGATTCGTTGGGCGCAACATTCTTGAGGACTTGTACCAAGAATATTACATTTATGTCTTAGCGAGACGGACCCAGCAGGAAGCCGGTGTTAAAACGCATAAAAATATTAAATGGATACTTGTGGACATTGAAATAAAGGCCAAAATTTTTTCGATTTACTCAAGACCTCTTTAATGATATTGATATGATGACAAGAGAGAAATGACTATGAAAGATATAATTAAATACATAGTACAGGAATTGGTTGACCATCCTGACCAGGTAGAGGTTTCAGAAATAGAGGGTAAAGAGATAGCTGTATTAGAGCTTAAAGTGGCTAAAGAAGATATTGGGAAGATAATCGGAAAGCAGGGCCGAACCGCTCAAGCCATACGGACTATATTAAGCGCTGTTTCCGGCAAGGCAAAAAAACGCACCGTCCTGAAGATTATAGAATAGTGCCATATTGCCTCCTCCCGATAATAAGGGTTCGCTCAAAAATAAATTCTTCACCCTTTGGGCATGGATTCTTTCTTTGTTGTTGGTCTTTGCACATTATTCGGGTTTTGTGTCATTTTGAAAGACTTCAGTGCCTGACTTGCCTGAAATAGCCTGCTCAATATTATCAAGTGAAGTGATTACAGCTCTTTTCCCACTTATCCGGACAAACTGCATGGCAGCTTCCATTTTGGGTTTCATAGAACCGGAGGGAAAATGGCCTTCTTTTATATATCGTTCAGCTTGCTCAAGAGTGACTGATTTAAGGAATTTCTGATCCTTGTTGCCGTAGTTAAGTGCAACTCCCTGAACATCTGTCGCTATTATGAAAATATCCACACCTACTTCCTCTGCCAATTTAGCGCTGGCAAGGTCTTTATCGATAACGGCGTCCACGCCGTGAAAGGCTCGTCCTTCCCGAACAACTGGTATACCGCCTCCGCCGCAACAGATTACGATAAAGTTCATTTCGATCAGTTTTTTGATTTCACGCTTTTCCACAATGGTGACGGGCTTGGGAGATCTTACTACTCTTCGGTATCCCTTTGCGGTTTTGTGGATCGGGTAAAGGGCAGCTGCGGCTTCTTGTTTCGAATATATTGGACCGATGGGTTTAGAGGGTTTCTTAAAAGCCGTGTCTTTTTCATCCACAACCACATAACTGATAAGGCTGACGAGGGGTTGGGCATTTATTCCTATTTTCATAAGTTCGCTGTCAAGTGTCGATTCTATCATGTAACCGATTTGACCTTGAGTTTGTGCTACAAGAATTTCAAGGGGTAATTTTGGAGCCTCATCGCAGCATTCCTGCTGAAGTAGCAGGTTCCCCACTTGAGGCCCGTTACCGTGAGTAATGATAATCCTGTATTTTCTGGAGAGCCTGGCAATTTGCCGAATGGGCAATTTAAGATTGTCAAATTGTTGCTCAATCGTACCTTCTTGGCCTTTATTGATAAGAGCGTTTCCACCAAGGGCCACCAGAAGTGTTTCATTTGCAATTTTCATCACTTGCACCCATTAGTTATAGTTCACCGCGAAGGCGCAGAGAACGCAGAGGGTTAGCTACTTTTTTGCTTTCCCGTATGAAATCAATTTTTGTAAACGTTTTAAAAGGACTTCTTCCAACAAAGGCTTGTCATGATCCCGATATTCATAGTAAACTCTAAGAGTCGGCTTATTGATTGAAACAATTTTAGGAAGATCAATTGGTGTTGCAAAGAGAACCAGTTCGCAATCGACTTTATTAATAGTAAGTTCCAAATCATGAATCTGATCTTCGCTGTATCCCATAGCAGGAAGCAAGGCTCCGACATGGGGATACGTCTCGAAAGTTTCCTTTAGGGTTCCGGTAATTTGGGGTCTGGGATCAACAATACAGGCTGCTTCGTGCATCTGAGCGGCTATAGTTCCGGCCCCAAAAGGCATTTCACCGTGAGTGAGCGTGGGACCGTCTTCCACCACCAATACACGTTTGCCCCGGATAAGATTCGGGTCATCAACAAGAACAGCAGATTCAGCCAACACGATTTCGGCACCGGGCGCATATTTTTCAATGTTTTTCCGAACGATTTCCACCTGGGCTGAGTCCGCACTGCCCACTTTATTGATCACCGCGATATCGGCCATGATCATGTTTGTTTCACCAGGATAATACAGCCTCTCGTGTCCTGCCCGGTGCGGATCAAAAATAACAATGTGAACATCCGGAAAATAAAAAGGCGTATCGTTGTTTCCACCATCCCAGACGATAATGTCGGCTTCTTTTTCTGCCTCCTTGAGGATTTGCCCGTAGTCGATCCCGGCGTAAACAACAATCTCTTGATCCACAAGAGATTCATACTCTTCTCTTTCCTCAATGGTACACTTATGCTTCTCAAAATCTTTATAAGAAGAAAAGCGCTGTATAATTTGTTTTGTTAAGTCCCCGTAAGGCATGGGATGGCGAACAACGACAACCCTTTGCCCCATTTCCCCCATTATCCTGCAAATATGCCGAGTGGTTTGTGATTTGCCGCATCCTGTTCGTACTGCACAAACTGCCACGACCACCTTTTCGGATTTAAGCATAGTATATGTAGCACCAATAAGGATAAAATCCGCGCCACATGCCATGGCAATAGAAGCTTTATGCATGACGTCTCTGTGGGGAATATCGCTGTAGGAAAAAGCAACTAAATCCACTTTATATTTCTGAATAAGCTCAGAAAGTTGATTTTCAGGGTAGATGGATATGCCGTCAGGATAAAGCTCTCCTGCAAGCTCAGGCGGATAGAGACGATATTCGATGTCCGGGATCTGGGCAGCCGTAAATGCAACGACCCTATATCGTGGGTTGTCTCTGAAGTATACGTTGAAATTGTGGAAGTCCCGTCCGGCGGCTCCCATAATGATGACTTTTTCAACCATAAAATTCCCTTTTTCTTCAAAAATTAGGGTTAGTGGGTGGTCAAAACGTGCTTAATTCTCTCCATGGCCCAGTCGATCTCTTCTTTGGTAATAACAAGAGGCGGTGCAAAACGGATGATGTTTTCATGGGTTTCTTTACAGAGCAACCCTTGTGCCATCAACGCTTTACAATACTGGCGGGCTCCACCGGCTTCCGGGGTTAACTCTACGCCGATCATAAGGCCTTTGCCCCGAACCTCCTTAACATAAGGACTTTTCGTTTGTAACAACTTAGACAGAAAATACTCCCCCATGACAACAGCGTTTTCAATCATGTTTTCTTCGATTAGAACCTTAAGGGCGGTTCTTGCAATGGCGCATGCCAGAGGGTTTCCCCCAAATGTGCTCCCGTGTTCGCCGGGACGCAATACATCCATGACCTCTTTGTTGGAGAGTACCGCAGAGACGGGATAGAAACCGCCGGAAAGTGCCTTTCCTATAAGCGTCAGATCTGCCTCAATGCCGTCGTGCTCCTCGGCTAAAAGCTTTCCTGTCCGGCCAAGTCCGGTCTGGATTTCATCCAGGATCAAAACCACGTCGTTCTTCTCACAAATAGACTTGGCCTTTCTCAAAAACCCGGTCGGTGGTATAATCACCCCGGCTTCTCCCTGTATCGGTTCCACCATGAAAGCGACCGTGTTTGATGTTATCGTCGCTTCCAGAGCATCTACGTCGCCAAAGGGGATGATCTTGAAACCGGGGGTAAAGGGACCAAACCCTTCACGGGAATTTTCATCCGTGCTGAATCCAACAATGGTAATTGTTCGGCCGTGGAAGTTGTTCTCACATACGATGATTTCGGCCTGATCTTTGGGGATACCTTTTACCTTGTATCCCCACTTGCGAACAGCCTTGATAACCGTCTCAACCGCTTCAGCGCCACTGTTCATTGGCAAAACCTTGTGTGAATTGGTAAGTTCACAGATCTCTTTATAAAGAAGGCCCAACTGATCATTGCGAAAAGCCCGAGAGGTCAAAGTCAGTTTTCGGGCCTGTTCAATCATCGTACGCAGGATCTTCGGATGACAATGCCCCTGATTGACCGCTGAATAAGCCGCAAGACAGTCCATGTATTTATTGCCCTCCACATCCCATACCCAAACACCTTCACCACGATGCAAAACCACGTCAAGCGGCTTATAGTTGTGAGCACCTAATTCGTCTTCCAATTTTATGTAATACTGTTGATCCATTATTACGCCTCCCTGATTTGCCCTGTAAAATAGTAAAGCTATCGCGTTTAATTCTTGAAGCAAGGACTTGTTTGGACATAAGAAATTCTGGTTATAAAATCCAGGCCCTTTCTAGCGGGGAACGCAGCCAATATAGCACCGGAAAAAGTTTTGAAAATATTTTGAAACTATATCGATAAGGTGTTTTTGTACACATCGTCTTGCAAATTATTATCTTATCTAAATATACACCAATAAATAATAATATCAATCACTATCCAAATAATCATCCTAAATCCAAAGTGAATAATCCGTAAATTTTGAGTATGTAAACAAAAAAGAGGGACTAAATCGTGCAAGGGTCACACAGATTCTCATACAAAACAAAAAAGGGATTAACCGCAATCGGCTAACCCCTTGAATTGTTTGGCTCCCCTTCGTTGACTCATATCGAACTATACTAATCGATTTACCAGTTAAAATGGCTGATGCGTATACAGCATTTCAAGAGGTTACCGCTGTCTTATGAAAGCAAGGTAAAACTGAAGGCTTCATCTTGAATAAGATACTAAAATATCTACTAATATCATGTGGATGTCATAAGAATGTTCTGGGTAGTGCATTTCAGACCTCAAGAGTCGAACCCGCGGCAATGCCCGTTGCTGTACGGCTCACAAAGAACCCGCTACACCATTGTTACACATCGATTGCTAATATGGAATTATAACATAAACATCTGAATTTTACAATTTTACAGAAAGGGGGTGATCAATCGGTGATCGCTTGACTAATTCAAATTATAGGGAACACGGTTATGGGTGTTTCAGCTCAAAAAGGAGAAACACTATGAGTACGCCCATCAATCGTAAAAATAAACTTTTCGGCTATCGTCCCGAATCCCCAACTCTAAAAAAAATCTCCGCAAACAAAATTAAAGAACCCATCATAAAAGACCGCTTCGACTTTGAAGTCGATAGCAACGAGTTCGAACATCTTGGGGACATACCACTTGAGGTCGCCTATTCCCACGAATCTACCCACTATATTATAACAAAAGGCCTGCGAATTTTTTATGAAGGAAAACAACATAAAAAAATAAGAAAATACAGATGTTTAGTTGTTGGTGAGGTTGATCATGATCATGAAACCATCACTGCTCGACTGAACCATGTTCTCGCTACTGTATGGCCTTTTCATATTCTGGAGCAGACTCGTGCAATTTGTCAGATAGTTGAGTTGTTTGACGATACATATAACCATGGTGGCAATAGACGCGGGAAAAGGTATAAAAAACAAAGCGCCATTGATATTTTGTGCAAGCAATTTCCTCACAAACGGACCCGAATCGACGACTTAAAGAGATTTAGCGAGCTTGTCAGTCTTTTAGGAATTGAGGGGTTATATTATCTTTTGATGGCCCATAAAAAGGAATTGTCAATCTCACTTATCCATCATGCAAATCCGATTTTAAGGAAAATGAGGATGAGAGCGAAAATAGATCGTAAAGTCAGGGAGATGCAGGATAATGGTCATGATAAAGTTGAAATCATTGAGGAAATTGGCATTATGGTATTCGATGTTTTCTTTGGACATGAAAAACGAACGTACAGAAAAAAATCGAAGGCTATTGATGACAAGTCGAATCCAAAGGGGCCGAAAAACAACGAGGGAAAACCCGAGCTTCAGAGATGTATGCTACTAACAAGATGTCTGGACCAGGCGCTTAATCTGAAGCATCCCAATATTTTGTGTCTTACTTTTTTACTGAAATTGATATATCGTATAAAAACTTCACCAAAATCGGATCTGGGCCGAGTGAATCATATGACAAGGATTGTTCAATTTTTGATTGCTCCATGGAAGTTGATTTTCATTGACATTTTATCCCTTTTAGTAAAATTTAAAAAAAAGATGTCCTTCCTTGATTCGTATAATCTCTTTTTTTGAGGTTGTTTAATAGAAAATGCCTTTAAATTTAATCGCCTAACTACTGACAGAACTTTTTATTTTCTGTGGAGAGTTCTAACTTTGCGAAACCAAACCCATCTAAAGATGGACCGGACAACCACAAATCTGATTAATGGCTATTGATCCTCATCCAAAGCATCTCAGCCGTTTAAATTAAAGCCTTGGGACTTAAACAAAAAAACCAAGCTACAGAAGAGAGGAGGAAAAGATTATGAATCAAGAAATAATGGACTTATACGATCAATACCTACATAAACTAATAGATCGTCGCGAATTTCTCAAAAAACTATCTATTTTAACGTGTGGCACTCTCGCCGCAAACACCTTGCTGCCTTTGGTAGAGAGAAATTATGCTGATGCCGCAATCGTTTCAAAAGATGATCCCCGCCTTCATACGGACAATATTAAATATTCTGGTGCAACCGGCGAGGTTCGTGCCTATTTGGCAAAGCCGAAAGGAAACGCCAAACTACCGGGTGTGGTCGTAATTCATGAAAACAAAGGGCTTAATCCTCACATCGAAGATGTTAACAGGCGTGTCGCTTTGGAGGGATTTTTGGCTATTGCGCCGGACGCTTTATCACAGCTTGGGGGAACGCCGAAAGATCCTAATGAAGCGCGAATGTTAATTAAAAAGCTGGATAAGCAATCAACAATTAAAAATTATATCGCGGCCATAGAGTACTTAAAGACACATTCTATGTCTACAGGAAAAGTCGGCGTTGTAGGTTTCTGTTGGGGAGGAGCAATGGCCAACCAGCTGGCCGTTAACTCTCCGGATTTGAAAGCAGCGGTTCCTTACTACGGCCGGCAACCTGCGCCTGAAGATGTCTCTAGAATCAAGGCGTCTTTGCTTCTGCATTATGGAGGTCTTGATGAACGAATCAATAAGGGCATTCCATTATTTGAAGCAGCTCTTAAGAAGGAATCTGTGGATTATAAGCTATATATGTATGCGGATGCCAAACATGCATTTAACAACGACACAAACCCTGAACGATATAACAAGGAAGCAGCCCAACTTGCCTGGAAGCGTACCATTGCATTTTTAAGCGAGAAGCTTAAAGAATAACGCATGGTCGGATCATTTGCCCAAGCAGCATTTCTTATACTTTCGCCCACTGCCACAGGGGCACGGAGCATTGCGACCTATTTTAGGGTTTGTCTTGGCCACCGTGGACGGCGTTGGCGCTATTTGCCGTTCAAGGTCCTGACGGCGCGATAGGGCAGATAATTCTGCAATGAACGGTCTGCAATGAGTGAAGAAGCGTTTATAGCCCGCACACAGATAGTTAAGTCCCGCTTCACCATCGGGCGCATGAAGGATGCGATCTTTCGGGCAACCCCCATAACACATATCCAGAACCTCGCACGCTAGACAATAGCGCGGCAACGCATTCGATTTAGACTGTCCGAATTCTCTTTGGGCCGAGCTTTCGATTAACTCGACCAGCTGGGTCTCATGGATATTGCCCAGGCGATGTTCCGGGTTGACAAAGTGGTCGCACGTAAAGAAGTCTCCGTTGTGTTCGATGACAGGGATATCACCACAGGTCTTTCGAAAAATACATAATGAATGTTCCTGGTCAAAGGCGGTGCTGGCTGCCTCCTCAAATATCTGTATTTTAACCTGCCCGATATCCTGGCGGATCCACTCGTCAAAGATATTACAAAGAAAAGTGCCCCAATCATCAGGCTCTACAGAACGGCAGCTGACGCCAAATTCAGCGACTGGTTGCAGTTCGACCAAGGGTAAAAATGTTAGATATTGAGCCCCGATCTGCTTGAAGAACTCGTAAACCTGGATAGGGTACTGAACGTTATGTGAATGCACTACACAAAGAATATCAATCGGAATTCGGTATCGTCGCAAGAGGTTATACCCACGCATTGCTTGTTCATGTGTTGGATTCTGGCTTTTGGTGACGCGGTACCAATCGTGCAGGTCTTGGGGACCGTCCAGACTTAGCCCCACGCCAAATCCCTCTTTCGCCAAAAAACGACACCAGTCCTCATCTAGGAGAGTGCCGTTGGTCTGAATGCCGTTGGTGATGCGCTGGCCAGGGGACTGATGCTTGCGCTGCAACGCCACAACCTTGCAAAAGTAGTCCACTCCTAATATGGTCGGCTCCCCACCATGCCAGGAGAAGTTGATCATTGGACCAGGGAAAGCTTTGATGTGTTGGACGATGTACTCTTCCAGGATGTCTTCGGACATGCGAAATGACTTGCCCTTTGGATAGAGTTGTTCCTTCTCGAGGTAGTAGCAATAGTGACAGTCCAGGTTGCAAATGGAGCCAATAGGTTTTGCAAAAACCTGAAATTCGCGGGAAGCTTTGACCATTTTCCAATTCCCAACTTCGGATCGAGGATCATTAGGCAATTGACTTGATATGAACTCGTTTTTTAGGGATGAGTGTAAGGGAATAAAAATTGTGAGTCAAGGAAGAAGGAGGCAATATAATTATCGGTTCGATCTTGATAATAAAACGAATTGGCGATAGGGGATCAAGTGTCAATGATGCAAGTTTTGAATCAAACTACTTGCGATTGAGCTTGAACTACAGGTTCTAATCCAACTTCGATTTCCAGACCGACTAAGTGCTTCCTGCGAGGTGTCACCCCACCGAAGATTGCAATAAGATACTACCTTGGAAGTTGAATAATTAAAGCCCAAAAAATTCAAGGTTTCGGTTTGAAATCAAGACTCCTATACTTTGGATATCTGCTATATATGGCAGGAATTTTAAGCCTAAAATCTTTACAGATATCACAATGCCTGCTAAACAGTCTTATGGCCCAAATATTGGCAAGATAAGTCAGATTTTGAAAATTGCTATTTTTTCGTGATATTGTCAATGTAGAATCCTAAACGTTATAAGACATAGCCGCAATCAGCAACCATGAGCACTATATGTTTATGACTACTCAGATGTAATCGCAAATTTTCGATTAAAAGGGCCAACCACTATATCGTTTGTTTGGCCTTAATTATTTCAGAGTTGGTGCGATTGCTGTGCGGCTGATTCCATATTCTGTGCAAGGGCGCCATCCTTTGCAGCAAATTAAATGCTGTGACACTAAGCAGGCGGCCCCATTTCTGTAAATCCTTTTACAACCTGTTCTCTAAATTCAGGGGTATCTTCGTA
>Ga0070723_10000168_pt1 | contig 17582 bp, 13 predicted proteins | sample tdAd002_FD_67277 | JGI IMG/M metagenome (GOLD analysis project Ga0070723, IMG submission 67277) | Marine sediment microbial communities from the Atlantic coast under amendment with organic carbon and nitrate - tdAd00.2 | ecosystem: Environmental > Aquatic > Marine > Coastal > Sediment | place...
CAGCACTCTCAAAGGGGGTGGTTAACCGTATAATTCTCACCCGACCTGCCGTTGAAGCAGGTGAAGCACTCGGTTTTTTACCCGGAGATCTTGCGGAAAAGGTAGATCCCTATCTAAGACCACTTTACGATGCGCTTCACGATATGATGCGCTTCGAAAAAGTATCTAATTTGATAGAGCAAGGTGTTATAGAAGTGGCGCCTCTTGCCTTCATGCGCGGCAGAACCCTAAACGATTCTTTCATTATTTTAGATGAAGCCCAAAATACAACGTCTGAACAGATGAAGATGTTTCTGACAAGGATAGGATTCAACTCCAAAGCGGTCATCACGGGGGATATAACCCAGATTGACCTTCCTGTTGAAAGGCCTTCAGGGCTTATTCAAGTAAAGGACATCCTGCAAGGAATAGACGGAATAAATTTCATCTTTTTTTCAAAAAAAGATGTGGTACGACATGGATTGATCCAGAAAATTATCAAAGCATATGAAGATCTGGATGCAAGCAAAAAAGAATAATTATTACCTACGATGAAGATTGAAAAAACCAAAATATCCATAATAAAGTTTTTTGAAGATAGCGACCATGTTCGATGGAGTATTCTATTCGGTGTCACGATATTTTTTACCATTCTCCTTTATCCCAACCTTGTTATCAAAAAACATTATTACAAATTAGGTGATGTTGCCGCAAGGGATATCAAGGCCACAAAAGACTTCTTAATAGAAGACAAGGACGCTACAGAAACCAGCCGCAAACAGGCTGTGGAAAAGGTTTTAACAGTTTACGACCATGACGCAACCCTTTCTGTAAAAACAAGCCAGAATGTAACAAAAGCCTTTGATGATATTCGGACGGTATTTGAAGCTGATAAAAATCAAAAAAAGCTTGCACCCAAAAAGGCGGAAACCACTTCAACCGGTACAACTAAGAATAAAATATCCGTCCATGACCTTATATGGCAAAAGAAAGCCGACTTTGAGGGAACAATCGGCATTTCTGTGAGTGATGGTGCTTATAAGATCCTCGAAAAGGAAGCCTTTTCCCAAAATATTGCAACTCTTATTACGAGCATTTTAAAAGAAATATTTGATAACGGTGTGGTTACAAACAAAGAGCTGCTCCTAAGAGAAACTGATAAAGGGATAATTTTAAGGGATATCAGCACAAAAAAAGAACAAGTTGTTAATAAGTTAAAACACTTTTATGGCCTTGACCAGGCCAAAACAATGGTTGGAATTGTAGCTCGGCCCCTTCTCAAAAACATTAAATATACAATTAGAAATATGATTGTAGATTTTTCTCAAAGCCTCATCCAGCCCAACATAACCTTAAACAGAAGTGAAACCGAGGAGCGGAAAAAAAGGGCCGACGCAGAAATCAAGCCGGTATTTCACAAGATAAAAGCCGGAGAAATGCTTTTACGCGAAGGAGAAAGGGTTGCCAAAGTCCAGCTTTTAAAACTTAAGGCCTACCAGGAGGGGATGAAAAATGAGCAGATTTTAGCAAGCTGTATTGGATCAGCGCTGATAATCCTATGCATTCTGATGACGACCTATATCCTCTATATACATCAAAAAAGCCGAAGTGATCTTACCAACAACAAAAACTTGCTCTTTATAGCCAGCGTTCTCGTAGCCTTTTTTTTCATTGCCAGGATATCAGCATCTTGGGCTGAATCTATGGCCCATATCACCCCTCACCCCATATCGGCCTCATCAATCTCTTACGGTATTCCCCTTGCCGCAGGTGCCATGATCACCTGTCTGTTTATAGGCCTTGAACTGGCTATTCCCGTGGCCATGTTAATTGCAATCGGCACAGCCATTATTTTTAAAAACAGATTCGATATTTTTATCTACTTCTTGATTAGCAGCTCAATGGCGGCATACTGGATGCAGAATTGCCGGGAACGTAAAGTGTTCATTAAGGCCGGTTTAAAACTCGGCTTAATGAATGTGATACTTGTAACGGTTATAAACGCTTATATAGGAGGCTCTCCCATTTTTAAACTCCTGTGGGATTGGGTCTTTGCATTTATGGGAGGTGTGGGAGCAGGAATCGTCACAGCCGGCATAGCACCACTGGTAGAAATCGCCTTTGGCTATACGACTGATATTAAACTTCTTGAACTCGCAAACCTTGATCAACCCATTCTCCGGAGACTTATGATAGAAGCTCCAGGAACGTATCATCATTCTGTTGTTGTAGGCACCATGGTTGAAGCTGCAGCCTCTGAAATAGGTGCTAATTCCCTTCTTGCCAAAGTTTGCGGTTATTATCACGATATCGGCAAGATTAAAAAACCACTTTATTTTATCGAAAACCAGACCAACGGCGTTAATAGACATGACAAGCTTGCGCCTTCCATGTCAAGTCTTATCCTGATCTCTCACATAAAAGACGGCGTGGAAATCGCCAGGAAAAACAAACTCGGCCATGACATCATCAACACTATTAGGCAATCCCATGGAACAAGTCTTATCAGCTTTTTTTATGAAAAAGCAACGCAGTTAAAAGGTGAAGACGCAATAAATATTGACGACTTCAGATACCCGGGCCCAAAAGCTCAAACCAGGGAAGCCGGACTTGTCATGCTGTCAGACATAGTTGAAGCAGCATCAAGAACTCTTGCTAATCCGACACCATCCAAAATTCAAGGACTTGTACAGAATCTGATAAACAAGGCATTTTCGGATGGCCAGCTAGACGATTGCGAACTAACCTTGAAGGATCTGAACAAGATTGCAAAAAGCTTTTATAAAATATTATCAGGAATACACCATCACCGCATTGAATACCCCGAAAAATCTCTCCTTAGCAACGGAAAGGAAAAAAATGGAAGTCCTGATAGACAACAGGCAAAACAAACACAAGATATCTCTGAAAAAAATTCAACGAAAGGCCAGGGCCATCTTAAACGCCTTGGACAGTCCTGATGTAGAGCTTTCCATCCTTATCGTTGATGATCCTAAGATAGAGGTACTTAATAAGGAATATTTCAATCGACATGGTCCGACAAATGTCATCGCATTTCCCATGCGCACAGGCCAATTTAAAAAAATAAACCCGCAACTTCTCGGCGACGTGGCTATTTCCATTGAAACCGCCGCAAAAGAGGGACAAATTGCAGGCATCAGCATAGAAGAACGTTTTACTCAGCTTTTAGTGCACGGCATTCTTCACCTACTGGGCTATGATCATGAAAAAACTAAAAAACAGGCAGATAAAATGGAAAAAAAGAGTAATGAAATTCTGAAACTGATTGATATCTAAATGGAGGTCTTTTGATGGCTGGATTAGTTGTAAATATTGACCATGTCGCCACCTTGAGAAACACAAGGGAAGGAGTCAGCTACCCTGATCCTGTTGCGGCAGCAGTTCTGGCAGAATTGGCCGGAGTAGACGGTATTGTGATTCACCTGAGGGAAAATAGACGTCACATCCAGGACCGCGACCTTAAAATATTACGAAAGATTGTTCAGACCAAACTTATCCTGGAAATGGCTTCAACAGATGAAATGGTTGGAATCGCTCTTGATATCAAGCCCGATCTTGTAACCCTGGTGCCGGAAAGACGTGAAGAGCTTACCACCGAAGGCGGACTGGATTTAATTGTGCATAAAAACGCTGTTGCTGAAACCGTCGGCACTCTGCAGAACAGCGGCATCCCTGCAAGTATCTTCATAGACCCCGATCCCGATCAGATAAAACTGGCCCACCGGATAGATACGACCATGGTTGAAATTCATACCGGAACATTCTGCGAAGCAAAAACATATAAAAAAAGAAACCAGGCATTTTCAAACATTGTGGATGCTGCCAAACTCGCCCATAAACTGAGAATAGGTGTCAATGCCGGCCATGGATTGTGTTATAATACAATAAAGGCTTTTAAAGGACTTCATGAAATAGACGAATTTAGCATTGGGCACAGCATAGTTTCAAGAGCAATGCTTGTAGGGATGGAAAGGGCTGTGAAGGAAATGTTGGCTCTCATAAAAGAACTTTAGGGTTGCTCTGCACAGTAACTTTGGAGAAGAAAATGTATCTTGTAACCGCGACTGAAATGCAAGAGATGGATCGACAGACCATTGAATCGTTTGGTCTGCCTGGCAGGGTTCTAATGGAAAATGCAGCTCGGGGCGCCACACGATTTTTTCTGGAACAATTTAAGGGTCTAGCAAACAAAAAAGTTGCTGTTGTGGCAGGCCGCGGAAACAATGGTGGAGACGGTTTTGTCATGGCCCGCTATCTTGCACAAAAAGGCATAAGAGTGTCCGTATATCTTTTGTCTCAAATCCACAAGGTCAGGGGAGATGCTGCCGCTAACCTCAAACTCCTGTCTCCTCTGAACATTCCCGTTATTGAAATACCGGATCAAGAATCTTTTTCAATCCATAAAATCGCCATGAGCCATCACCATATCTGGGTAGACGCAATCTTTGGCACCGGTCTAAAATCGGATGTAAAGGGATTTTTCAAAGAAATCATAGACTTCATTAACAATTCAAACAAACCTGTTTTTGCTGTGGACATACCATCCGGCCTGAATTCAGATACGGGCCAACTGTGCGGCGTCTGTATCCGTGCCAATGCCACCGCCACTTTTGCATTTTCCAAAACAGGCCACATCCTCTTCCCCGGTGCCATCTATACCGGAAATCTGGAAATCGTTGATATCGGGATACCTACCCATATCGTAAACAACGTACGACCTTTGCAATTCCTTCTAACACCGGATCTGATCCACACGGTTTTTCAACCCAGACCTCCGGATGTACATAAGGGCCACTTCGGTCATCTACTGGTAATTGCAGGTTCCCCCGGAAAAACCGGGGCGGCGGCAATGACAGCCATTTCTGCCATGCGTACCGGTGCCGGTCTTGTTACCCTCGGGATACCGGCAAGTTTAAATGCTATTTTAGAAACACAAGTTATTGAAGCCATGACACACCCTCTTCCCGAAACCGTTGACGGTATCCTTGGGGAAGTATCTTTCAATACGATCATGGATCTACTTGACGACAAAAAATGCCTTACAATAGGACCCGGCCTTGGAACAGCGCTTGAAACCAAAACACTCGTTCATCGACTTATTAAAGATAGCACAAAACCGATTGTGATTGATGCAGACGGTTTAAACAGCCTTGTGGGTCATACCGAAATACTGAAAAATCTCAACGTTCCGGTTATTCTTACACCTCATCCCGGAGAAATGGCAAGGCTCATAGATACAACCAGCGGAGATGTTCAAAAAGACCGTATAGGTTGTGCACGCAATTTTGCAGAAAATTTTAATGCCCACCTGGTGCTGAAGGGTGCAAGGACTGTCATTGCTCATCCCGACGGCAGGGTCTTCATCAACCCGACCGGGAACTCTGGAATGGCATCCGGCGGCATGGGAGACGTGCTGACCGGAATCATAGCCGGCTTTATATCCCAGGGGCATTCACCCGAATTAGCCGCCCATGCTGGCGTCTACCTGCATGGAGCTGTCGCCGATTCCCTGGCTCAAAACAGCGGACCTTTTGGTTATCTGGCAACCGACGTGATGAATGCAATACCTGAGCAGATCAAAAAAATGGCAAATAGCGTCTAAAAATGGCTTCTGGATCTCAAGTTTCAAGTTTCAAATATCAGATAACGACTCACTCTGTTGAAGAAACAAAAAAGCTGGGGAAAAAGATAGGCGAATGTGTAAAGGCCGGAACAGTTTTTGCCTTAATAGGTGACTTAGGAAGCGGAAAAACTTCTTTTGTGCAGGGACTGGCCAGAGGTCTCGAAGTCCCAAACGGTTATTACATAACCAGCCCTTCTTATACCTTGATAAATGAGTATCCGGGCCGACACCCCCTTTTTCATGTTGACCTTTACCGTCTGGAAGACCCCGTCGATTTTGAAGAAATCGGTCTTTATGAGATAATTGACTATAACTATGTTGTGGCTATCGAATGGGCAGACAGAATCCGGCAGGAACTTTCACCTGACCATGTGACAATAAATTTTGAAATATCAGGTAAAAAATCTAGAAATATTTACATAACTGCATATGCCGATAATCAGCTTGATTTTTTTTCAACAATACCTTATTATTTCAACAATCAATAAAGACCCGTTCTTAATTGGCGGGACGGTTTCGTTCTGAAGGAAAGATCCATTTGTCAAAGCGGCAACCCGCAGTTCGGGACTATGAGAATTTTTTTAAAAGGAGGGTGTCACTATGGCTAATGGAATTGTAAAATGGTTTAATAGCGATAAAGGCTATGGCTTCATTGAGCAGGAAGATGGTCCGGATGTATTTGTTCATCATTCAGGAATCAATACAACCGGTTTCAAATCTCTCGATGAAGGCGACCGAGTTACCTTTGACATAGAGCAGGGCCAAAAAGGTCCCGCAGCAGTTAATGTCACTGTGGTTTAGGATTCGCGAAGAAATAAACTATAAAGAGGGCATTCCCTAAAATATGAGGGGCTGCCCTTTTTTAGTAAGGGCGGCGCACCACTCCTGCCAGATTTCTTATATGCGCTGCCGTATTCCACGGAATATCTTCGTGTTTTGAATATATTCCCCACGAAACTTCTAAACGATCACGGTACGCTTGATGGTTTTTACAACCTCTTCCGGATCATCCAGTATGGTCACCAAGTCCACATCTTCAGAAGAGATCAATTTGCGTTCCAAAAGATTGCCTCGCATCCAGTCCCATAGCGTGCCCCAGTAATCAGATCCAACAAGAATTACAGGAAAGGGGTTGATTCGTTTGGTTTGGATCAGAGTAATCGCTTCAAAAATCTCATCCAGTGTTCCGAAACCACCCGGCATTCCCACGTATGCCTGGGCGTATTTGATAAACATCACCTTTCTGACAAAAAAATACTTAAAGTCCATTTGTATGTCAGCATAAGGATTCGGTTTTTGCTCCATAGGCAGATGAATATTAAGACCAATAGAATTCCCACCTCCCTCTCTCGCTCCCTTGTTACCCGCCTCCATAATTCCGGGGCCGCCGCCGGTAATGATATGGTAACCGTTTTCAGCCAATTTCTTGGCAATCGTGACGGTCTTTTCGTATGTTTCTTCCCCAGGCCTGACACGGGAAGAGCCAAAGATGGAAACACATGGATAGACGTCAGATAATGTTTCAAAGCCGTCAACAAGTTCGGCCAAAATCTTAAAGAGTCTCCAGGAATCATTTACAGATATTGCATCAATCAGATATTGTCTTTCTAACATGGTCATTTACCTCTTACTCCATATACTGGATATGAAGTTTTCCTTTGATAAGTAGTTGCTTTTTGGCATGAAAGTATAGGGAAATTTAGACTTTTATGTCAATGCAAAAGATGTCACAACCAATAATCCGGTTATTGAAATAATCGTTATTGTATATTATAGATGAAAAAGTGAGTGCAATTGGGAGTTGCCCTCTATTTGTTAACCGTTATCAGAATGACGTTAAGCCCATATTTTTATATCTCTACCAGAGGTGAGATATAATTTCGCCCATAGATTTTTTAAAACCGATAACTGATAACACCTAACCCGGATAAACCGGAAAAGTTACAAGTGAGCTAAAGTTTGAAGTGAGCTAAAGTTAAGGAGTCGCTACGCTCCGTCTTCTATAAAAATTGGCAGTATTCCTTAACTTTAGGCACTTTAGATCACTTTAGATCACTTCACACTTAATTGGCTAAGCATTTTTTTTGCCACAAAAAGCACAAAATTCACCATTAAAAAGGGACCGATTAAGATCATATGTTTTTGATTGCCGGTGTTTCTCCTAAAACAAAAATCCTTGATAATAACCCAAGGCTTTGCCCTGTATGCGGTTTGGCCCGGGCCTATTTTAAACGTGTAGATCACTTTTTTAATCTGTTTTTTATTCCCATTTTAAGAGTCAAAAAGGGTGAGCCGTTTATAATGTGTGACAGGTGTGAAAAAACTGTGCATGAATTCAAAGAAGAATATAGTCACCGGCAAGATAGACAAAATATACAGTGTAATAATTGCGGCAAAGATCTATATCAGGATTTCAAATACTGTCCATACTGTGGCAAGCATATTTCTTAATGAATACTCATCTTCAAAATATCATTAATAATAATGTTGAACGTCATATTGTTCTGGTTGCGCCGGAGGTGCACTGGAACACCGGCAATATAGGGCGCACCTGTCTGGGTGCCGGAGCTTTTCTTCATCTGATAAAACCTCTGGGATTTTCCCTTGAAAGCCGCGAACTAAAAAGAGCAGGTCTCGATTACTGGCACAAAATCAAACTTTCAATCTGGGATGATTTTAATAGTTTTCAGGAAAAGATGGCGCCGAAAAAAGATGAAATCGCACTATTTACAAAAAACGGTTCAAAGCCCTTCTGGTCTATGCCGTCTCCGGCAAGATTATTCCTTTTCTTTGGCTCGGAAACCAAGGGGCTTCCAGAAACCATCATATCAATGTATAAACACGCCACCTATCATATCCCCATCAACAACGAGATAAGGTGTCTGAATCTGTCCACCACAGTCGGGATTGTGCTGTACGAAAGCCTGCGTCGTTATCCGATAAAAACAGCAAAAAAATAGGGCCCGAAATAAATTCAGGCCCTATTAGGTTAGTTATATAAGTTGTTGGTTATGCTGTTTAGAACAGTCCCGTAACCTTGCCGGTTTCAACATCCACATCCACCCTTCGGTAGGCAGGATTGGAGCTTGTTCCGGGCATCAGGCTTATGGCGCCACAGACCGGACAAAGGAACTTGGCTCCGGAGAAGATCAGCACATCTTGAATCGGGAGTGACCATCCCTTGGGTGTGCCCTTGACCGCCGGATCATGGGTCAGGGACAGATGGGTTTTAACCATCATGGTGGTGTAGTCGTCATACTGGGAATCGGCCTCGAGCATCTTGGCCTTGGCCTCGGCCGCGGGCGTCCAGGCCACACCATCGGCGCCGTAAACGTTCTTGGCAATGAGATCAACCCGGTCACGCAGCTTGGTTTCCAGGGGATACAGGAATTTGAAGTTGGTTTCATCTTCACAGGCCTCAATAACCGCATCGGCAAATTCCAACGCACCGTCACCGCCGTCGGCCCAATGGGTGGAGACCGGAGCACGTGCGCCGGCTTCCTCAGCGTACTTGCGCACCATGGCGATTTCATCTTTGGTATCGGTATGGAAGCAGTTGATGCAAACCACCGGATTGATGCCGGACATCCGGATGGTGTTGATGTGATGTACCATGTTTTGGACACCCTTTTCCAGTATGCCCAGGTCTTCTTTCTGATACTCTTTGGGCAGCGGCAGACCGGCCACAACCTTGGGGCCGCCGCCGTGCATTTTCAGGGCCCGGATTGTGGTGGTGAGCACGGAGACTTGTGGTTTCAGGCCACTGTATCGGCATTTGACGTTCCAGAATTTCTCAAAGCCGATGTCAGCGCCAAAGCCGGATTCTGTTACGTGGTAGTCAAAAAGCTTGAGACCGACCCGGTCGGCGATGATGGAAGACTGCCCCACAGCAATGTTGGCAAAAGGTCCTGCGTGAATCATACAGGGTTGATACTCTGCTGTCATCATCAGGGTCGGATTGATGGTATTGCGCATCCAGGCGGTCATAGCGTTGCCCACTTCAAGATCGCCGGTGGTTATCGGTTTGCCGGTCTTGTCAAAGGCCACGGTGATGTTGTTCAGTTTTTCGCGCAGGTCGGCCAGATCGCGCACGATGGAAAGAATCGCCATCAGCTCGGAGCTAACCGCGATCCCGAACTTGGACTGCATGACCATGCCGTCAAACCTGCCGCCCAGACCGATAACGATATTTCGCAAAGCCTGAGCACAAAAATCCATGATCCAGCCCATCTCAATACGGGTGGGGTCGACGTCAAGCCTCGGCATACCCGTCAGGCGTGCGAGCTGCTCGTCATTGTAGTTTCGCTCGTGCTGCATTCTTGAAGTCAAGGCCACCATGGCCAGGTTGTGGGCGTTCATGATGTCGTTGATATCGCCGGTCAGGCCCATAGAAAATTCAGTCATGGGAATTATCAACGAATTTCCGCCGCCGGCCGCAGTCCCTTTAATGTTCATGGTCGGGCCGCCCGAGGGTTGCCGCAGACAACCGCCGACATTCACGCCCCGTTTCCCCATACCTTCCATGAGGCCGCAAGACGTTGTACTCTTGCCTTCACCTAATGGTGTTGGGGTGATGGCGGTCACTTCAATGTACTTGCCGTCAGGTTTGTCTTTCAACCGATCAATAATCTTAAGGAAATCCAGCTTGCACAATCTTCCCATGGGCAGGATCTCGTCCTTTTCCAGAGCCAGTTTTTCCCGCCAATCATCGGGATAAGGCATGTTTTCTTCGGCCGCTTCTGAAATCTGCCAGTCAGCCATTTCTACTGCATTGTAAGCCATGTAATCAACCCTCCTCTAAATTTAAGGTTAATAAAAATAGGAACCGATCATCCACCTTGAAGGTCCCTTTAAGTTCATAATATCATAATGATAGAATTAAAATCCTCAGATCATTTACTTGTTAAATCAATCAAACATTGCTTTAAATCATATACAATTTGATTTGGCAAGCTATAAGTGCGTTTTTTTGAGAAAAAAATGTGAAAAAACCATTATGAAGCTAATTTTCAACCTTGCAACTGATTCAGTCGAAAGTAAAAACCTTTTTTTTGAATTAATTCAGCATGGTTTCCTGTCTCTATGATCTGTCCTCTGTTCAGCACGATAATTTTATCTGCCCCCCGGGCTGTTGAAAGCCGGTGAGCCACAATTATGGATGTTCTGTTTGCCATGAGATTAAATAAAGCCTCCTGTATTTTATGTTCGGTTTCCGAATCAATATAAGAAGTTGCTTCATCAAGTATAATCAGGTCCGGATCGCGTGCAAAAGCCCTTGCAATGGATAGTAACTGGCGTTCGCCGCTTGAGATGGACGCACCCCCTTCAGAGAGCACGGTATCAAGGCCGGCCGGCAATCTGTCTATGAAGTTTTTACAATTTGAGCGTTCTAGAATTTGCTGCAGGGCTGTCTCTGAAATATCTCTTTTCCCCAGGGTAATATTATCCCGTATGGTTTCTGAAAACAAAAAAGGGTCCTGGGTGACCAGCGCCATTTTGGCTCTTAAATAAGGCGTATATATTTTTTTTATGTCAACCCCGTTAAGAAGAACCCTCCCGGATGAAGGATCATAAAAACGGATGATAAGATTAATTAGCGATGTCTTCCCTGATCCTGTGGGTCCCACAAGAGCCATGGTTTTCCCGGCAGTTATGCTGACTGAAACATTTTTAAGAACGGTTTCACCTTTAACATAACCGAAGGTAACATTTTCCAGGGAAATCCCCGAGATTTTTTCCAAAGCCCGCCCTTTAGTTTTTGAACCGGATTTTTTGCCGGAATTAACATCGGCAACAGGCTGTGGCAAGCTTTCCTTGCTGTCCAGGATCAAAAATATCCTTTCAGCAGATGCCATTGCATTTTGCAGGATATTGTATTTTTCAGCGATGTCTCTGATCGGTCTGAAAAACATCTTCATATATGAAAGAAAAGCAACAAGAGCACCCAAACTTATGCTTTCCGCCAGGACCTCACCACCGCCATAAAAGATCACAACCGCAATTGTAACCGCCCCCAGAATCTCTATAACAGGCATAAAAACCGCGAAAACATGAACCTGTCTCATGCCGGCCAGGTAGTGTTCATGATTCAACCTTTTAAAACCAAGATAATTTCTCTTCTCCTGTAAAAATAGTTGGATCACCGTTATCCCGGCGATAGTTTCCGAAAACCGTGTATTAATCTCTGCGATTTTCAGCCGCAAGATTCTGAATGCTTCTCTGGCCTGTCCTGAAAAATGAATGGAAGCATATATAACAAAAGGGATTACCGTAAAACAGACCAGCGCCAGGCGCCAGTTAATACTAAGGAGAACAAAGGTGATTCCTGCCAGCAGAAAAAGATCCTTGAAAACAAATACGATGACCGAAGTGAACAGTTCATGCATGTTCTGAATATCATTGGCGACTCGGGTAACAAGACGTCCTACGGGATTGCGTGTAAAAAATGCAACCGACAGACCCTGGATATGTGTGAACAGTCGTACCCTCAGATCATGCATGATCATCTGACCGGTATATTCCATGATAATAACCTGCACAATATTGAGAACAAAGCCGGCGATTACGATGGCAAGAAAAATAGCCGTAATAAAAGTGACGCCCGCAAGATCATCTTTGCGCAATATCGCAAGATCTTTTTTTTCAAGCTGAGAAAGATCGTCAAAGGATATTAGCGCCAAAGACTCATCTATCTTGAAACGGTCGGAATATTTATTGACAATTGCCTCGATTGCAGAGTCGGTTATATCAACCTTTAAATATCTGATTTTATTTTCAGCCGGATCGGGGCTTTTGTTCACGGCTGATTCCTTTTGCGGTACAATATAGCGGTCGATAGCAATCTTGGTAACATATGGAAGCGAAAGGTCCAGCAGGGTTATAAAGACAATTAAAATGATTGAACAGAGCAATAACAGTTTGTAGGGCCCGGTATATGGATAAAGCCGCTTTAATAACTTCACGTCATAAGGCTTGCCAAGCTCCTTTTCCTCAAAATAACCAAAATCAGTGCGCATATTCCTCTTCTATCTCCTGGAGGCGGAATGTTCTTGCGTAATATTTATCATGCTCCATCAACTCCGCATGGGTCCCGGATTCTACAATACGACCCTTTTCAAGGGCGATAACCTGATCGGCAAATCGAACTGCGGAAAGTCGGTGCGAGACAATAATGATAGTCTTGTGTTCGGCCATGGACCTGATGGTGTTTATGATAGCATCACCTGTTTCTATATCCACCTGGCTGATGGGATCATCCAGTATCATAAATGAGGCATCCTGCAGCAGGGCGCGTGCAAGAGCGATACGCTGTTTCTGACCGCCGGAAAGGACAATCCCCTTTTCTCCCACCATGGTTTCAAAACCGTCCGGAAATGACTTTATGGTATCATAAATCCATGCCTTTTCGGCCGTTCTGATCAATTTCTGCTCTTTTATTTCTTTATTACCAAACGTTATGTTTTCCCGGATTGTACCGGCAAACAAAAAGGTTTCCTGGGGCATAAACGAAATCCGGGATCTAAGGTCACGAATCTGAATCTCGCGAATATCTACCCCGTCTATCAAAATGCTCCCGTGTGATACGTCAAAGACCCTTGGTATTAGGCTCAAAAGAGTTGACTTGCCGCTCCCAGGCGGACCTACAATACCCAGAATCTTCCCCTGATCGAGCTTTATATCAATCCCATCGAGAACCGGAAATCTACCGGATTCATGAACATCAGGTGTATAAAAAAATGCAACATTGTTAAAAACAACAGATCCCCTGACATATTTAATGTGGCCCCCTCCTTTCCCATCATCAATCTCCGGCTTTGTTTGTATTATCTTATCGATCCTGTCTAACGATGCTTTGCCCCGCTGGATAAGGTTTGTTACCCACCCTACGGCCATCATCGGCCATGTTAGGAGCCCGAGATAACTTATAAAGGCTACAAAATCTCCAGGAGTAATTGTAAAAGTTATGGTTTGTCTACCCCCGAGAAAGAGCACGATTGCAAGGCTTAAGTTCGAAAAGAGGACCATCATGGGGAAAAAAGAACCTGTAATTTTTGCCAGGCTTAAGTTTTTTCCGATATAATCCTTTGAAATCTCTTCAAGCCTGGAGACTGCTTCCTGTTCCCTGTTATATGCCTTGATTATACGAATCCCTGCAAACCGTTCTCTCACTACTTCGGTTAAATTCGAAAACGCCCCTTGTACCTCTCCGTAAATACGATGCATTTTTTTACTGAAAAAACGTGCCCCCAAAACAATCATCGGCATGGGAATGAGTACAAAAACTGTCAGTTTAACATTGATGTAGGCCATAAAACCTATTGCTGCAGTACCGAGGACAATTGCGTCGGTCAGCGCCACCATGCCCATGCCGGTTGCCATTCGTACATGTTGAATATCATTTGTAGCATGTGCCATAAGGTCGCCGGTCTTGACTTTATCGAAATATGAGGCGGAAAGGGTCTGAATATGGGCAAAAAGTCTGTTGCGCAGGCCTTCTTCAACCCGTCTTGATGTGCCGATGAGACAGCGTCTCCATAAGTAGCGAAAAATACCGATCAAAATGGCAATCCCTACGATATAAAGGGCGTAGATTAACAGGGTGATGGTATCGATCCGATAGGCAGTAAGATCGTCTACAGCCCATTTTATGATTCGGGGGATAAAAAGCTGCAAGAAATCCACGGTAATCAGACAAACAAGACCCAGGAAAATGATCAACCGCTTTTCCACAAGATACGGTTTTATTAAATATATCGATTTCATAAAACTAAGTTAGCGCTTTTTTTACAAATTACATCGATTAATCAATAAACTTTACAACAAAATCGAACATTGGTCAAACAACAGACAATAAAGGACAGAGAAATAGTTCAGGTCCTTACGTTGACTTTCACAACAGTGATTGTTATGGTATTTTTGTTATGAAATCAGGAAATGTAGTTGAATATATCGACCGCCAGAAAATAATTTGTGCGGTTGTTCTGGAAGTCAAAAATCAAAGACTCAGGCTCTTAACCGAAACTAACCGGGAAGTCAAGCTCTCGGCAAGTCGTCTTTCACATAAATGTACCATGCGTCTTGACCCGTCCATGGGAAGAAGCAAGATGGTTAACGCCTTAAAAGAGATAGCAAACCGGCGTCAAGCATTGATCAACCTTATAGATATCAAAGGGTTGTGGGAAGTTCTAAACACAGAACAGGAATGGATCGATCTTGACATAATGACAGAGTTATGTTTTCCGGAGGACTCGAATTGCGATCACGAGTCAGCTGTAGTCAGGACATTTTTTAAAAACAGGCTTTATTTTAAATTTAACCATGATCGCTTTTTCCCGTACACTAAAGAACAGGTGGAACAAAAAATATCCCGAGAAAGAGAAGCAGTCCACAATAATCGCATCATCGAAGAAGGTGGAGACTGGCTCAATAAAGTCTTAAATGATAATCACCCTTCCCTATCCAAAGACAAATTAGAAATTGTAAACATCTTAAAATCAATTTATCTTTTCGAAAAAGAAAGCAAACATTATGACATTGGCAAAGCGATGCTTATTAAAGCCGGTATCGATCCTGATGAAGAGATCTTTCATGTTTTGGTTAAGCTTGGTGTGTTTGATAAAAATGAAAACACGGATCTTTATCGATTTGACATATCAACTTCTTTCCCCGATGAAGTCTTGAAAAGAGCGACCGAATTGGCAGGCTCTTCGCAAGAGTTTTTAGGTAACAGCGTGCGTAAAGACCTAACCAGGCTTTCATTGATGACCATAGATGGCCAAGCAACTTTAGATTTTGATGATGCTATTAGTATAGAAGACCGTGGTGATCATTATTGTCTCGGCATTCATATTGTTGACGTGGGCCATTTTATAAAAAGAGGGGATGTTATTGACCATGAAGCTCTATCCAGAGGAAGCTCAATTTATATGCCTGACCAGAAAATACCAATGCTCCCGCCTTGTCTTGCCGAAGAACTTTGCAGCCTTAAAGCTGGACAATTGCGCCCTGCCATCAGCATTATGGTGAATTTAAGCAGATCTTGCGAAATAATCGATTATGAAATCATCCCCAGCCTAATCAGAGTAGAGCATCAGCTCACCTATTACGATGTTAATATAATTTCAAGAGATAATAAAAAAATCATTGTCCTCCGTGATATAGCAGAGAATTTCCGCCGGCAAAGGATGTCTGCAGGAGCCATTCAGATAACTCTGCCTGATATAAATGTCTGGATCGATGAGAATTTCGAAGTCAACGTGAACAGAATAAACAGGGAAAGTCCCGGAAGGATTCTGGTTTCGGAAATAATGATCATGGCAAATTGGCTCATGGCCAAGTTCCTGGTAAAACATAACACTCCAGCAATATTTAGATCCCAAACAACACCGCGAGAACGACTCTACAAGGGGAATGAAGGCTCTTTATTTCAAAACTGTATGCAGCGAAAGCATCTAAGCCGTTTTATTTTAAATACAGTACCTAAACATCATACGGGATTGGGTCTGAATGCCTATGTTACTGCAACTTCACCTATCAGGAAATACTATGATCTGGTCACCCAGCGGCAGATTCGGGCGGTACTCGGCTTGGAGGCACCTTCTACTCCGGAAGATATCGACAATATAATCCAGTTACTTGAACAGCCGATGCGCTATGTATCTAGACTTCAACTCACCCGTCACAGATACTGGTTGTTAAAATATCTTGAAAAAAGAATCGGGCAAAAAGAAGATGCTGTTGTGCTTTACAAAAAGAGAAACAACTACCAGATACTCATAACCGAATACATGATAGAACGTGACTTGCCTTTATCCGGTGGTATAGATTTGAAACCCGAAGACCTGATTCAGGTAACCATACAGCATGCCGATGCAAGAAGAGATGTACTGTCTGTGTTTATGAGCTGACTATGAAGGATGCAGCGCAACGCAGAAGTTGGACTTTTTACGAAGCCGTCATATTTAATTTGGCACAAATAGATTGCAAATGTTTAAAAAAATAATGACATCTGCTCAGCTTATTGATATGTAGGGCATAAAATGTTAAATTATCTACCATAATAAAATCTTTGCTTTCGAGGGAATGACAATAGAGAAAATATATCTGACATAATTTAGATTGAATTTCAAATGCTTCGCAATAAAATGTCACCCTAGTACTAAAAAGCTCAAATATAATCATACTAACAAATAATAAGAGAGGAAACATGGCAAAAGAAATTAAATATCAGGACAAACCTTGGTTGGCCAGTTATGAAAAGGGTGTACCGGAAAAAATAGAATACCAGGAAATATGTCTGCCCTCAATTTTGGAACAGACGTCCAACAAATTTCCGGATAAAATGGCACTCCTTTTTCAGGGATATAAAATTACCTTTCGTGAACTTAATGATATGGTAAACCGATTTGCCGCCTGCCTTCATGCCTTTGGTATTAATAAAGGTGATAGTGTTGCCATCCTGCTGCCGAATGTTATCCCCTGCGTTGTTGCCAACTATGCCATATTAAAGATCGGGGGCATAGTGGTTATGAATAATCCTTTATATTCAGACCGGGAACTTGAACATCAATTCAATGATTCTGACTCAAAAATACTTGTTACCATAGACCTTTTAGGTAATCGCATGATCGATCTTAGACCAAAAACAAAGATAAAACAGATCATTTATACCTCTATCGGTGATTATCTCCCTTTTCCAAAGAATATTTTATTTCCGCTTGTAGCCAAAAAGAAAAACCTGGCCGCTGATGTAAAATCTGCTGAATATATTTACAAATGGAAGGATATCCTTTCAAAAAGCTCTCCCAATCCACCTGATGTTGATCTTTCATTTGATGATGTTGCCATGTATCAGTATACCGGAGGAACAACCGGTGTTTCAAAAGGTGTCATGCTCACCCATGGTAACCTGAGTAAACAAATCCAGCAGGCTGAAGCATGGTTTCCTACCTTCAATAAA
>Ga0070723_10000172_pt1 | contig 17292 bp, 15 predicted proteins | sample tdAd002_FD_67277 | JGI IMG/M metagenome (GOLD analysis project Ga0070723, IMG submission 67277) | Marine sediment microbial communities from the Atlantic coast under amendment with organic carbon and nitrate - tdAd00.2 | ecosystem: Environmental > Aquatic > Marine > Coastal > Sediment | place...
ACCGCCGGGGCGCCGGGCAGGCCAATTGTGCGTTTCGTCCGGATCCACACAACTGACAACTTCGTGTCCGCGGACCTTGCATGAACTGTATGCCATGCACGATAGCTCCGCCTTGTTCGTGAGTTCGGTCTCCCATTCGCCGGGTCCGCTCTCGCAGTGCAGAGCCTCTGCCCAGTCTGCCGCCAACTCAGTCACGGAGACGTAGAAGAACCCATCACCGTTAATGCCACCGTCAATGCGAACCGTGTTGTCCTTGCCTCCACCCAAGTGAATCATGGGCAGGTCAGTCGTGGGGGCACAATTAAAGCCCGCGGGCAGCTGTGCGGCGATGGGCGCGATCGCCGCAAAGTGGCTGGACATGTTGCAGCCCAGACGCAGAGTCATCATCCCGCCATTGCTCATACCGAGCGCGTAATATCGACTTGTGTCTGTATCGAATTCGGATTCAATGGCATCCAGCAGCTTTTCGAAATATCCCATGTCGTTGTAACACGATGTCCAATCGCAGCGATCACATACTCCGCACTCGGGCGCGCACGGATAATGGTGAGCGTCTGCGCTGCATTGTGGCCCAGCTTCCGGATCGGGCGTGTCGCCAACGAAGAAATTCCAGGATGTCGCCCGATAGGGCCTTTCTGAGTCTTCGGCCACGAAATGACTGCCTTGCGGATAGACGACGATATAGCCCTTTTTGTCGGCATGGGAATTCAGGTCGTGAAAAACGGCGAAGCCGGTCGCGGTGCTTGTGTAGCCATGAATTGCCAGTACAACCGGCAACTTACCGCTCGCATCATCCGGTACGTGCACGAAGTATTCCCGCTCAACACCATCATGTTCGAACGTGCGGTGTTCCATTGGCTCATAGTTTGTGGCGCTTACAGGTAGCGGGAGCGTGATCAACAGGGCCGCAAAAACGTTAATCAACTTCATGGACGCATAGATTCTTTGACCAGGCCATCGCGGCGTTTCGCGAGTGCTGCGAGGTGTCGTTTGCCCAGCACGTCGCCGAGCTCTGCCTGAAGTGTTTCATCATCGAGTTCGAGCAGTGCCGTTCGCCATTGATCACCGATTGCCAGCTCGACATTCGTCAGGTACATCGGCCGGGTTTTCTTCGTCGTGAATGTACTTTCGTGATGTACAAGCATCAACATCCAGTCGTCCGGACTGTACAACATGGACGACGGCGTCCTTCCCGGGTTGTGAATGAGTGTGTCAAAGACGTACATCGCGTCCCATTGTTTTGCCAAGGGACATGGCGTAATCCATCCCTCGCTCGCGGCCACGCGTGCACGCTCGGTCAAGGTCATCGCAGGGACAAACTGCAAGGTGCCTTGTCGTCCATCGATCTCGCGGCGAACCGTTACCGGGACCATGCCGAGGTGCAACATTCGATCAAGCTTGTACGCTGCAAGCTCCGGCACGAATCCGTTTTTTCTCGGCAGCTCAGTGAAGTAAGCGGATACGGTTGTGTCGCCGGAGGTAACTCGCACCAACTTCCATGTCGCACCATCAGTATCCACGGGAGCAATAGTGCCGTTTGCGAGAATTCTCGCCATGGCCTCGTCATCGATCGGAATGGACTCGTGACCAACGCGAACCGGATGTGCTATCGGTAACAAATCTGTGCTGCCGTCCTGGTTAACGACGCTCAGCTCACCATCGTCGATGACCAGCGCATGTCCGCTGCCGTCGTAGTTCGCTTTCAGCATGCCAGTGTCAATCTCGACGATTTGACCATTCATACGCTGTTGCACACGACGTGTAACAGTCGGCGTGTGGCCGATTACGACACGTTTCGCATCGATTGCGCTCAGGGCGACATTCAGTGCATCGCCTTCGACAAGACTACTGCACGTCGCTGTGCCGCGATACCACGTCGGACCAGTCGCCGTATGCAAAGGAGACTTGCTGAGATCGACAAATTGCTGAGCCGAAGTCATGAACTCGCCTTCGAGTTGCCCGGTCTCAATTTTGTAAGTGAGCATCGCGGGGCTTTGTTTGAACCCGTCGATGGGACTCAGTACGCCTGTATCTATGAGTTTCTCCGACGTGGTCACAAAATCATGCAGGTCCTTCATGAGGTCATCGTTAGCACCTGCAAGCCCGTATTCAGCAACAAACGGGGGCACGCCGCCGTGCACGAACACGGTGTCATTGATTACGACCATTGTTGGCTTCTTGAGAAGCCACTTGCCGTAAGTACCATCTTTTCGGAATGCTCGACGATGTCCGAAGTACCCGGGAGGCGCCTTCTCGTCAAATTCGGACCTCACATCTGGTTCGTTGACGTCCGCTGGTTTGCTGTTGCGAAACCTGTCGTACCAAAATTCGCGCTCTTCAGCTGATTCGATATCCAGGAAAGCCGCGTATTCCTCATCGGCGACATAGCGAAGATCGCCTATAAGGTTCATTACCTCATGATTGCCAAGCAGTTGATGCACCCTCCCTCCGGCACGAAGCGCTTCGTGCTCCAGTCGTATGATGAGGTCCATCACGCGCCGCGACCCGGGGCCGCGGTCGAGCAGGTCACCGGTAATTACCAAGTGGGTCTTGCCGCCACTCCAGGCGAGATCTTCATCGATGACGTCCGCTGCCTGAAGCGTTTTTACCATCGCGCCATAAGCACCATGGATATCACTGATCGCAACGATTCGATCGACGCCCGAGAAATGCCACTCGTCCGCTTGCGCGGGTGACAACGGCAGCAACAAGCAAAGCAGCAATGCCAGTACTCGAGCAGAACTGGCGAGAAATTTCCGAATTAAACTGCTGACCATCGCGCACACCTCGACATCTTCCGAATAGTGCCTTAGGAGCGGTGGGCAGACTATACGGGTGTTTACTGGCGGCCCCGACAGAATTGACTAGTCGATATGGGCCAGGACAACCGCCGACTTTTCGGCATTGTCCTTGTAGATTCGCACAAATCGGTTTGTCTCCGGCAGATCGAACGCCTCCAGATTATGTGCCCAACGGTAGCCAATGGTCTGATAGTAGAGGCGCGCGTTCACGCTCACTGACGACACCTCGTCACCGACCGCAATCCGGTAGCGGATCGTATCACCACCATCCGCGAAGTCCTCGTCACCGACAGCAGCGCCATTGACGCTGACCGCCTCATCGGCCGTTGCCTTGTCAAATCCTTTGGGCAAAAGACGATTGTCTTTCACATAGCGGACGCCCGATAGCAAACTCGTCGTCACATCATCTCTGTAGTCAGCAACGATCGGCTCATAAATCTGTACCTGATCCGAATGTTCGATTTCCGTGTAATGCGGCTCAAATTTGCTGCCATCAGCGTCATTGTCGTTGCCGACAATCGATCCATCTTCGTTGAGCGCACCCGATTCGAATAGTACTTCGCCGGCCTGATCCGCGATCGTTACGTGCAGCCATACGCGCCTGGAGGGATAGGCCGACGGCAGTTTGTGCCCACCAAGATTGTTGATCTTTATGTCGACTATCGCCTCGCCGTTGACGACTTCCTTGCCAAACACCTCCAGTGACGCCGCCTTCGTTTGCAAATGTTCAATTGTCGCTGCTACAGACCGTTGCAAATCTTCGGAGGGTGCGGTGACCTTCAGCTCTTCCCGATGACTATCGATGATGCCCAACATGAACGCGTTGCCACCACGAAATGCGTGCAGACTCATACCTTCGCGAGGTTCCCCAAGCACGGACGATACCGGCGCTGTAGTTGTCGGCATGTGGCAGTCCTGACAACTCCTGGTCTCGGCGTAGCCACTGTGCCGCCACTCGAGATAGGGTGCTTGCTCTGCAAACTGACCTATCTCCTTGCCATCCCCATCCACGGCCGGTGTGAACAAGGTATGGCAGGTTGCGCACAGTTCACTTTGCTGAATATGCGCGGACTGCTGCGGTTGAAACGCCGACGCTGAATTCATTACTCGGTGGCGGCCCGCATCGACATCAAATGGCCCGAAGATTGGTGGATCCTGCGCTGCGACGGTATTGATTATGTATCCACCGTCGAAGCTTTCGTCCTCACCAAAATTCTCTGCTGAAATCTGATGGCACACGGTGCAAGTCACGCCGTCATTCGCCAGCCTCGCTTCGTCAGGCGCCGCTGTGCCTTCTGTGAATCTAAAAATCTTACCGGTACCGCCGTTCGCTACCGCCGTCGTGCGAGCCATCGGCATATGGCAAACAGAACACTTGTCCTCGATGAATTCCTGAAGGTGTGGCCGTTCTTCGATTTCGCGACGAACGCCGGCCATCCAGTATGGATCTTTGGCGGACAGGGCCATCATCGTGCCTCGCCACGCGTGACCAATGCCAACATCGTTGCCATAGGCGTCCTGCATATTGCTATGACAGGCGATGCATTGACTTGACGTCGCGAAAACCGGATGCGGCGCGCTTTGCTGGGCGAAGGCCGCTCCGGACACAAATAAAACAGCCGCAATAACAATTGGCGCCAGGATTCGTCTACCAGCCATCGAAGAATCCTCCGTCGAACCAGTCCCACAGCACGTAGGCAACGATCTGTACGTCCCTGCCAGACGTCTCGGTTACGGGCACCTTCGCACCGATATTGAAAAGAACGTGTTGACGGGTGTTCAGCGACACCTGGAATTGTGGAACGAGATCAACCTTGGTCTTGGCCCCGGACGCAAGGTCTCTTATGGCAAGCACCTCCAGCATCGGAGACCAGGCCCGACCGAATTCTCCACCACTCGTCCACGTCTTGCCCAACGCCATACGCATTCCGAATTCGTCATCAAAACCGCTCTGAGTAGGAAACTCTGCGAATGCATGTGCCTGGAAGAACATATTGGCGGGCAGTATTTTACCGTACACAATAAATGGTTCCAGCACTGTGGTGCCCTTGCCAAGTGATTTGTCCTCAGCGCCCGTTGGGAGGATGACTTCGGCACCGATGCTCAGGATATTTCCGCTGTCCAGATTGTGATAGACGGTGTGCTTGTAACCAACGGCTACATCGCCGATGCCGCTCTCGGAACCTGACAAGGTATCGGTGGTAAGCAGCGGGACCGATACCTCGAACATGCCAACCGGACCGAGACGCTTTTCGTACAGAATCTCGAGCTCGAAGGTACTGCTGTCACCAGTGTCGTAACTTGCCGTGAAGACCGTTTCATCTTCCGGGAAAGCCTTCTCGGTGAACAGCGGGCGCGGCAGGTTGAACTCACCACGCGGCCAACGATCATCACTGCACATCGTGCGAATGTGCGCAAGGATCTGGTACGCCTCTTCTTTGGATATTGCATCACCGAATGCCGGCATCATGCGGTCAAAACCACGCACCGGGCCGCCATCGTGGATAATCGCGAACCAGTCCGCGTCCGGCTCACGAGACGCAAACTCGCAGTCCGTAAAATCGGGTGGCAAGACCTCGAGCGCACTGTCTGCCAGCGCCCTGCCTGTCCCATCTTCACCGTGACAGCCCGCACAGGCGTCTTGATACAACTCTGCGTTGCTCGAGTTGTCGGCCGCACTTGCTATCGGCCACAACATCAGAGCAATTACGTATATTAGAATGCTCTTATGCATAGGCGCGAATATAGCAAAGCGACAAACGCTAATCCGTAGTTAGAATCCACACTTCACAGGGTTTTCGGTCGCGCCCTATTCGACAGCCCAGCTGCGCCACCACATGCCGAGTTGCGTGCTATAGCCGATATCCCGTCTCGCAACGCTGTGATTGCTGTCGAGAACGTAATAGGTCGGAAATGCGAATACCTTCCAGTTTCGAGCGATCGCTGCATCGCCTAGCAGCACCGGGACATTCAGCTCATGTCGCTCGGCGTAATTTCTGACTTCTTCAACATCATCCCAATCAAGAGCCACAGTGATGATTCGAAGGTCCTCTTCATCTCGAAAGCGTCTAAGGCGATTCAGGTTGCCTGAGCTGAATGCACAGTAATGACACCACGGCGCAAAGAAGTAGACCAGCGTAGGCCGTGTATCGGCCTGGGATAAGTCGAAATTACCGCCGTCTAATGTCCGCGCTGTCAGATCAGGGGCGGGCTGCCGGTCGGTGCTCAGCATATTGCGCGCCTGAAATGCGCTGACAATCAGGAAGGCCGCAGCAATCAACACCGCATTGAGCAACAACGTCGAGAACTTGCGCCACCTTGGCTCGACACGACTGTGCTTGAGTATCACCGCACCGGTATCACAAACGAAAAGGTCGACCCTTTGCCGAGCTCCGACTCCACTTCTATTCTGGATTGCAGTAGCTCGAGGCCGCGATTAACGATCGAAAGGCCTAACCCTCGACCGCTACCTCTGTCGACGGGGTCACTATTAACCCGGTAAAACTCATCGAATATTGTTGCCATTTCATCTGGCGCTATGCCGATGCCGGAATCACGCACAGTGATCCTCAAGCCATTTGACTCGCGTTGACAGGAAACGTCCACTTCGCCCTGATCTGTGTAGCGAATGGCGTTTGATACCAAGCTCCGGAGAATTTGCGTCAGCAATTTTCCATCCGAAGATACAATCTCGGCTTGCGTGCCGAAGCGAAGTCGCAGCCCCTTGGTCTGCGCCTGAGATCCAAATTCATCTTGCAATTGTTGAAAGATATCCTGAACCGGAACTTCGGTGATTTTCGGCTTCACATCGCCTGATTCAAGCTCGCAGAATTCCAGGATCGAGTTCAACAGGCCGGCTAAATGTGCAACTGCGTCAACCTGCTTCGTACTGATTTCTTGCGCCTTGGGTTCCGTTACTGTCTTGCTCATAGCGGCACTGAGCAAACTCAGCGTCTGTAAGTGTTGCCGCATTTCATTACTTGTCGCGTCCAAAAAGCGGAACTTGGCTTTTCTTGCCTGATCAACTTCTTTCTCGGCCCTGTTCAGGGCTCCGACCAATTTCTTGCGCCTCGAGAAAACCAGCCAACCACCGACGATTGCGGTCAGCCAAATTGCAGATAAGGCCAGCAGTCGGTTCGTTATGACCATCCAGGCGATACCGGCGGGTTCGGACAGAAGAAACCCGAGTATCGTGAGCGCAGAGACACCGCCGGCAATGAGTAACGACAATCTCCATTGCGACAGCCAAAGAGAGATGAGTACGACCCCAACATAGGCCACACCCGCCGCCACGCCTAACGGTAGCGACTTGACATCAACATGAAAAATGCCGATGGCCAGAACAGTGCAGACCAAAACGATCCGCAGATCAGCTCGGGTAGCAAGACCTCTGGGCTTGTCGTCCTGCCCTTGCTTCATTATTGAGATCTCCACCCGGGGGAATTTGCCCGCGTGAAAAGTTAATCAGGGGCGCTCCAGGCTATGCCGGTCATATATATTCTTAGATAGTTTTGCGTAACAGAAAGATGCTTGAAATACGTAATTACCGTTATCGTCAGTGAGCTGCGGCAGATATCTGTCTATTGCGAAACAGCCTCAACCGGCTCGAAAATATTCTCAACGAGTGGCTCCGTATCCTTTTGCGACACATGGCACTGCTTACAGAAATAGCGCCGCCCTGCGAGTGTCGCGAGCACGTCCCCCTCTCGATCAGCGAAATGCGTTTGACTGATCTTCGTCGCGTCAGCAAGGAGATATTCCGCCCAGCTATGACAGGTCATGCACTTGTTCGAATTCAGGTCGATTTCGTGCTTGTCGATGGAATGCGGAACCAGAGGCGGCTGCTGCACATAGTCTCGCGCGATAGGTTCCTTGTCGTCCATCCAGCGCGTTCTTGCAGGCTCCGCAGAATTTTCCTCAATTGCAGTTGCACCACGTAACGACTTGACCTCGTCGGCCACACTTCCGGCGGTGACAAAAAATATCAAGATCGAAACCAGTGCACAGGTCCTTGATCGGCTCATGACTGAGTCTCCTTTGCTAAATACGAATTTGGTATACGCGTTCCGCTCAAACGCTGCTTACTTTGACAGCGCACTTCTTGAAGTCGGCCTCCTTGGATATTGGACACGTCGCGTCGAGCGTCAGCTTGTTGATCAGCCGCCGCGCATCAAACCATGGTGCAAATATCAGGCCCTGCGGTGGTTGGTTGCGGCCGCGCGTTTCAACCTGCATTGTCACTTCGCCTCGCCGTGTCGACAGTTTGGCAGCTACGCCCCGACGCAGCCCCCGGGCCTTCGCGTCTTCGGGATGCATGTACACAACGGCATCGGGAAACGCCCGATACAGTTCAGGAACGCGCTGTGTCATCGAACCGGAATGCCAGTGCTCAAGCACACGACCGGTGACCAACCACAGATCATATTCTTCGTCGGGGGATTCTGCCGCCGGCTCATACGGGAGCGCGAAGATCACAGCTTTGCCATCCGGTTTGCCGTAAAAATCGATCTCCTTGCCATCGGCCACAAACGGGTCGTGCCCCGCGCGATAACGCCACAACGTCTCCTTGCCGTCGACGACTGGCCAGCGCATGCCGCGGGTAGAGTGATAGGTATCAAAATCGCCGAGATCGTGCCCTTTTTTTGGCCCCTTCAGGCCAAAAACGCGGTACTCCTCGTACAGGCCTTTCTGCAGGTAATAGCCGAAGTGCTCCATCTCATCATTTTCGTACTCGTTGCCAGCGGTGTCCGTGACCTTCTGTTTCGCGTATTTGTTGACCACGCCATTGGCATATAACACGTCGTAAAGTGTCTTACCGCGATACTCGGGGTTTTCCGACAAGAGGTCTTCGGGCCAGACGTCCTCGACCTTGAAGCGCTTGGAAAACTCGACAACCTGCCAAAGGTCAGAACGCGATTCGCCCGGCGCCCGGACCTGTTGTCGCCAGAACTGCGTCCGCCGCTCGGCATTGCCGTAAGCACCTTCTTTCTCGACCCACATGGATGTTGGCAGAATAAGATCAGCCGCCGTGGCCGTGACGGTCGGATAGGGGTCGGAAACAACGATGAAGTTATCTGGATTTCGATAACCCGGATAGGTCTCTTCGTTCATGTTCGGCGCAGCTTGCATGTTGTTGTTGCACATGACCCAGTACGCATTGATTTTGCTGTCCTTGAGCATGCGATTCTGCAACACAGCGTGGTAGCCCGGCTTAGCTGGCAGTGTGCCTTTGGGCAGCTGCCAGACATCCTCCGAGAATGTGCGGTGCGCCTCGTTTGCAACGACGAGATCAGCCGGCAAGCGGTGTGCGAATGTCCCGACTTCTCGCGCAGTGCCGCATGCCGACGGCTGTCCGGTCAGGGAGAACGGGCCATTACCCGGTTCGGATATCTTGCCCGTCAGCAAATGCAGATTGTAGACAAGATTGTTGCACCAGGTCCCGCGTGAATGCTGGTTGAAGCCCATCGTCCAGTAAGACACGACCTTCTTATCCGGATCGGCGTACAACTCCGCAAGTGCCTGCAAGTTTTTCTTCGGCACGCCGGAAAGCTCTGATGTGTAGTCGAGATCGTAATCAGCGACAAACTTCGCATAATCTTCGAAACTCATTGGCTCGGAGCCGCCAGTATTGCCGCTATTCGCGGCGTTTTGTTCGAGCGCAGTCTCGGGTCTCAGTCCATAGCCAATGTCAGCGTTGCCACGGCGAATGTTGACGTGCTTCTCGAGGAATTCCTCATTCACACTACCGGACTGAATGATGTGGTTTGCGATGTAGTTAAGAATCGCGAGATCAGTCTGCGGTGCGAACACTATCGGGATATCGGCAAGGTCGAAGTTGCGATTCTTGAATGTCGACAGTACCGCGACCTTGCACTCATCATGTGTCAGCCGCCGGTCCGTTAAGCGACTCCACAGTATCGGATGCATCTCTGCCATGTTGGAGCCCCACAGCACGAATGCGTCAGCGTGCTCGAGATCATCATAGACACCCATCGGCTCGTCGGCACCGAAAGTGCGGATGAAACCGGCAACCGCCGACGCCATACAGTGCCGTGCGTTAGGCTCGATGTTGTTACTGCGGAATCCAGCCTTATACAGTTTCGCCGCCGCATAGCCTTCCCACACAGTCCACTGGCCCGAGCCGAACATGCCGATAGACGTTGGCCCCTTGTCCTTGAGTGCTGCTTTCCATTTCTCGGCCATGATATCGAAGGCCTGATCCCAGCTAATCGGAGTGAACTCGCCGTTCTTGTCGTATTGCCCATCCGTCATGCGCAACAGCGGCTGGGTCAAGCGATCCTGGCCGTACTGGATCTTTGACAGGAAGTAACCCTTGATGCAGTTCAAGCCACGATTGACAGGTGCTTCAGGGTCGCCTTGCGTAGCCACAATATTGCCATCGCGTGTACCGACAAGCACGCTGCAGCCGACGCCGCAAAACCGGCATGGCGCCTTGTCCCAGCGAATTGCATCGCCTTGTGCCGCGATGGCATTTTTCATCCCCGGCAGTGTGGCTCCGGCAACGGCCGCAGTTGCCGCCGCTGCATTTGCCCGTACGAATTCGCGCCGCGAGAGCTTCATGATGGGACCTCCTCGTCCAGTGCATTCAATTTGTCGCTGTAGTGATAGACCAGGGACGCCGAGAGCACGCCGGCAGCATTCTGTATGTGCTGAAATACGTCCGTAAGCTCGGCATCCGAATCGCGTTCGATGACCGTGACGATGTGGCCATCCGGTGTTGTGCTGTATACGTTGACGCCGAGCACATTCTCCAGATGTTCCTGTGTCTGACTCATCAGTTCGGGATGCGACCGTACGAGGACACCGCTAACATGCAATCCACTCATGGTGATTCTCCGTCGATGTCACGCTTGACCATCACAATTACCTGCACCGGGCAGCTCGCACGACACTCACCGCAACCGGTACAACGTTCAGGATCGATGCCGGGGCCGGCCATACTCCCAACCACTGGCTGGAACAAGATGGCCGCCGGCTCACAGTTGTCGGCGCAGCTTCGGCAATACACGCCACGGTAAGTAAGGCACCCGGACGTCACGCGCGCAACTGCATGAACAGAAGGCGAAACAGGTTGATCTTGCCAGTGGCCGCGCAAAAACCGTGCGCGTGTAAGGTGGTTCATGGCGCGCTTCTTCGTTGAGACGATGCCTGATCTATTGGCGCCGCCGACCCTGCTGATAACTGACGCTTTAGCGCATGATTTTGCCGAACGGCTAGCCCGCCATGTATTGGGGAAAGTACTTGGCCTTGCAGGGAGGCAAAAGGACGCTACGGCATAGGACTGGCGCTTACGGTAGGTATTATCCGCGTGGAGGAGGCGCAATTTGCTTTGTTAAGATTGTTTTCGTCCGTGTAAAGAACCAGGCAATGAAGTTACGAATTCGCGGCGATAGCATTCGATTGCGCCTAAAGGTCAGCGAGGTCCACCGTCTCGCGGCCGGCGAGAGCATCGCCGAGGAAACCCACTTTCCCGGTGCTGTGCTGACCTATTGTCTCGAGGTGTCCGATAATGGCAACTTTGCGACGACGTTCAGTGGCAACAAGCTGGTCATTCAGCTGCCCAGGGCCGACGTCGAAGAATGGGCCGACAGCGACAAGGTCTCCCTGGTCTCTGAGCAAGAACTTGAGGATTCCGGCACGCTTTCACTGCTCATCGAGAAAGACTTCAAGTGCCTCGAACCCGGGCACCACAGAGACTGTGCGGATGATGAAGATACCTTCCCACACCCGAGCGCGAGCTAGGAGAGACGGTCCGTTAGTAGAACTGCCCGGCATTCCCCCCGGTATGAATGAACAGGGTGTTTTCGTCCTCCTCAAGTAAGTCATGCCTGGCGTAATGAATCAGACCAGCGGCAGCTTTGCCTGTATAGACATCATCCAGCAAGATACCTTCCGTCACCGCGAACATTTTGGTCGCTTCACTACCCTCTTTGGACTGCATGGCATAACCAGGTCCGATAAATCTGTCTTCGACGATGATTGTAGATTCATCGAACCGGATCTGGAGCAAGTCGGCTGTGGCCAACGCCAGCTGACGAATTCTCCCCACCTGGACTTTAGCCTTTTGAGAGGCGGCCATACCAATGATAGTCGTGTCATACGCGCAGATGTGCTGGCCCAGTAGCAATCCAACCTGAGTGGCCGTTGAGCCAGTCGAATGAATGATTTTGCTAAAGTGAACACCGGAGCTCTGGGAATAATGAACGATTTCGTCAAACGCATTTACATAGCCTAATGATCCGATCTCGTCACTTCCTCCCGGGTGCAATTCGTAAATTTCACGGCCCTGTCTTTTGAGATCATCGGCAACCTTTTTATACTCTGCCGATACAGCGTCCGGGTCGTCTCGCCCAGTGTAGTAGAGACTTGCCCCGAACTGAGTGAACAGCGCCTGGCTGGCAGGGTTCTGCTCAGATTCCGGCCCATCCAATATCACGTGCACATCGAGTCCAAACACCCTTCCCGCTGCAGCAGCGTTTCTGCTGAAGTTGCTGGCCTTGACCGTAATCAGCGTGTCTGCCTTTTGGGCCATAGCATCGCCGATCAGATAGTCCAGCTTGCGCACCTTGTTCCCACCAATTGCAAAACCGGTCAAGTCTTCTCTCATGATGTAAATATTGTGTCCAAGACCAGACGAGAGCCGCGACAGTTTGTAAATCGGAGTGGGTGTGACAGAGACATTCGCACTCGGGAACTTCTCCAACACTCGCTGAATTGCTCGCGAATCATTCTCCATCTTGTCCCTCACTTATTGCATGCTTTGTCAGTAGACCAAGCGCGGCCCGGCGTCATCATGAAATTGAGCTGGCGGCTTTTCTTCAGGACATTGATGCCGAAATATATTCAGCGAGACTTAGTACGCTTTCTGCAACTCCTCGCGTACGAGGTCCAGGAGTTGCTGTTGCCCGAAGCTTGGCAGCGGTCGCCCATTGACGAAGTATTCCGGCGTCGCACTGACTTTCAAAACAATGGAATCCTTTTTGTCCTGCTCGATACGAGCCAGGACTTCCATCGCATTCATATCTGCCGCAAGTTGATCGAGGTTCAAGCCCACTCCGGCGATTGCCGGCAGAACCCGGTCTGGTTGCACCGTGTGGTTTATCGCCCACTGACGCTGGGATGCCAGAAGCGCTTCCAACGTCTGCCAGTATTTGTCCTGCATGCGGCTCGCTTCCAGGATTTTGACGACGTAGTCGGAACCGGAATGAAATGCGATGTGCCGAACCGACAGGCGAAGCTTGTCAGGAGCCTCGGTCATCCACTGTTTGACCATAGGAAAAAACAAGGCACAGGTTTCGCACGCCGGATCCAGGAATTCGACGATGTGCACCTTGGCCGCGGGATCGCCGAGTGTTGGCGAATGATCGCTCGCAAGAGCCGCAAGACGTGTTTCGTCCCCGGATTGCGTGGACTCGTTTTGTTCACCCAGATTGAAGACCGACACGGCCACGATAGCAATTAGCAACACCGCGACAGAAGCCACAACGAATCGTATTCGGTTTTGCCGGCGGTGTTTTTCTGCTTCGTGTTTTTTCTTTGCCTGGCTCATGCGGGCCTAAAACCTTCAGTCATAGCGGCTCGAGTTCCCCGTCATCTCACGTCCATCTGCGAGCGTAATAGAGGCGAGGTTTGCTCGATTCGATCCGTCTCTCGCACGGTATCCGCTGACGCTAATGACATCGCCAACCTGGACCGTATTGCGTGACCAACCACGACGCTTAAGGCCATTTGGGCTGCCGATTTCAAAAGCCCAGTTGACAGCACTACTATCGTCGCCCTCGACATCGACATAGATCCAGGCATGAGGATTCCGCCACTCAACCTTGGTAACGGTGCCGCTCGCCTCGATTGGACTGTCCGCATCGAATACCGCAGAAAAAGAATGGTGCGCCCAAGCCGGGATGCCAAAACTCACAAGCGTCATCGCCAAGAGTATCAATAGCCTCGCTTTCATTTGCGTCTCCCCCATATTTTCATCGCTTCAGTCGCCGACAGAATTCAGCCATTTCTCGTTTTCACAAACAAACTCGAACAGTTGCTCATTCGGTGCAAGGTAAATAGGCATCTGTTGCACCCAGGGTTCGCTGTAAACCGCTGGATCTTCGATCGTCAATTCAAGCTCCATACCACCATAGCTGGTTCTCTGGTATCGCTCGATCACGTGAAACTCCTCGCTTCTAGGATGCCCGAGCCCGGTCCAGCCGCGATCGTTAAATCCGATTGTATCCACGACGAGCACATCCTCCTCCCACCAGCCGATGGAGTGACCGAGCCATGAAGGATCAATATCTTCAGGGTGTCCGCGACCATCCATGAAGATTTGCCGGAACCCGAGGATGCCCTCGTAAAGAATGACGATCAGATCCGGTGTGTGAACGAATTTGCCAAGAATCGGCGGCGTGTGAGTGGGGATCGGGAGTGATGTCGGCAGGCAACGGAAGCGTGGCGATTCAATAAAGTGATTCTTGGTCCTTTCCGCAACGAGCTTCGCGGCCCAGTCCGTAAGTTTTGGCGCCGGTGGGAACGGATCGTTCCCGTACATCCACATTCCCGTGAGATCCGGCCTGCCATCTACTGTTTCCGGCCTGGGAAGATCGGGAACATCCTGCTCGGCAAGAATTTGCGCGGTCGCGATTCCTACGTCATCGCCTATCGTGTTTAACTGGAAGCCCTGCTTCAGTTGAATGTTGAATGTGCGATCCGTCCCACTACCCAGTTCGACAGGGTCGGACTGAAACGGCACGTATTCGCAGCATGGAAGACGGACCTGCAACCGATAATCACCAGCTGGCAGGCCATTAAATTTGTACTCACCATCGGCATCAGTTCGTGTCTGCCACGAATCACCGGACGCGATATGTACTGCACGTATGGGTGCGTCGGCTACCAGCCCGTCGAATGGCCCGGTGACCAGACCGTGAAATTGGCCACCCTGATCCTGCGAACCGGCAGTTGCGGCCAGAAGAATGAGAAACAGCGCGCTCGGGAGTAACTTCTTTATCTTCATTATTTCCCCCTGTGACGTCCCGGATTGTGGGTCAACAGGGGCGCGTTGTCACCTTGACATCGCTAGTATTGATGTTCACGGTCTATCCAAAGATTAACGGAAACGAAATATGAGATTGATCACCTTCATTCACAACGGTCGTGAACAGATTGGCGTTCGACAAGACGACGTCGTCATCCCGGTTGCCAGCATCGACCCGGAGCTTCCCGGCAGCATTATGCAGGTTCTGGCAGACGGGCGACTAGGGGAGTTACAAGGCAAGGTCGCGAGTTTCGATGGCGCTAGCATCGCGACGAACGACATTGATTATCTTCCTCTCATTCCAAGGCCCGGCAAAATTGTTTGTATAGGCCGAAACTATGCGGCTCATGCAGCAGAGGGTGGTGCCGAGACACCGACGTTTCCGGAGGTTTTTTTCAGAGGGGCGACGTCCCTGATCCCGCATCAAGGAACCATAATTCGCCCGCAATGCTCAGAAACGCTCGACTTCGAAGGCGAGTTCGCTTTTGTCGTCGGCAAGAGCTGCCGACACGCGACCGAGGACAGTGCTCTCGATTACATCGCCGGTTACACCTTGTTCAATGATGCGACGATCCGTGAATATCAGAGATTCTCATCGCAGTGGACGGTGGGAAAGAATTTCGACGACACCGGAGCGTTTGGTCCGGAGCTCGTGACCAGCGATGAGCTGCCGGATGGTATGGCGGGCCTGTCACTGACCACGAAGCTCAACGGAGAGCTGATGCAGGATGGTCAAATTGATCATCTCGTTTTTCCGGTACGCAAGCTCGTGGCAATTCTGAGTGAGTGCATGACGCTCGAACCCGGCGACGTTGTCGTGACGGGCACGCCAGCAGGTGTTGGCTCCGTACGCAAACCGCCGGTCTGGATGAAGCACGGCGACACCGTGGAGATCGAAGTCGAAGGTCTCGGCAAGCTGATCAATACCGTGCAGGACGAGGTGCGATAGATTCAAATCCCGAGCCAGAACGCGAATCTGTTCGCACATTTCGCTCATCAATTCGCCGCGCACTCCGACGACGAATTGTTGTTCAGGAATATCGGGGAGAGATTATCTGTACTATTGACGGTGCAGAAAGAAGACAGCCATGGACTGGGAATTATAAGAAACAAATAAAAAGAAGAAATCAGGGGGTCGACATGACAGGTACCAATTACGCCACTGCTGATGGCAGCGCGCAGACCAGAAGCCGTGACAGGTTTTTCCTCACCATGTCGGTACTCCTGCTACTAATTTTACTGGTCGGGTTCTCACGCACCCTGTATTTGCGGCTGTTCTTCGAGGTGCCGCCCGTCCCCTTTTATCTGCATGTGCACGGTGCGACGGTCACGGCCTGGTTTGTCTGGCTCATAGTCCAGGCGTCGCTGGTGAACGCGAACCGAATTGACGTTCACCGCCGAATCGGAATGCTGGGCGCCGTGATCGGCGTGGCGGTGATCCCCGCCGGGCTGATGGCTACGTTGCAGTTTGTGCCACGCCTGCCTGAGATAGGTTTCCCCTTCGAGCAGGCCCCCTGGTTTATCACCTGGATTGTCTGGGCCAACTTCCACATGCTGCTGGGATTCGTGGCTTTCCTGGCGACGGCGCTGATGCTGCGGCGCAGAACCGACATTCACAAGCGCCTGATGCTGCTGGCAACCATCAGCCTCATGCCCCCACCACTTGCGCGGATCGCACAGAACCTCGGCTGGATGCTGGAACAGGAGACAATCTTTGTCACAGTGGCGTGGTTGCTACTGTTGGTGCCGATACTGATATACGACCTCGCCACGGCCAAACGCGTACACCCCGCTACCGCCATTGGTGGCCTTTGTTTTCTCCTCGTCGTGTTCGGGCCGATTTTGATTGCCGGCACGGACTTCGCCCAAAACTTCGTTCGTGGATTAGGGTAAGTAACGGACGACCGAATCTGGTCGAGAGTAGCCACTTGCCTGATATTGTGCTGAGAGGCTGCGTATGACCGGTAGCGATCGTTAAAAATAAGTAGTGTTTTGAACTCGCTCAAATGAATTAGGTGGCATTCTCTTGCCTAACCATTGAATCTCGATAGTGTTCGTTGCCGATCACCCCGTTCGTATGGAAACAAAATGAATCGACCTGTCTTTACCATATTCTGGATTCTTGTAACGAGCTCACCCGGCTTGGCGGCGGAGCCACAATGGCAAGCGCACGGCGAACTCCAGGCTTCCGAGAATGGCCATACTATCGAACACGCCGATGGCACACCGTTCCTGTGGCTAGGGGATACAGCCTGGGGCATGTTTCAGCAACTCACGCGCGAAGATGTGGATCTATACCTGGACGACCGCAAACAGCTGGGCTTTACAGTTATTCAGTCCGTCGCGTTCTGGTACCCGCACGGCGGCGGGATGGGGCGCGGCCCTCATAATGCCGCCAACGCTTATGGACATCGCCCCTTCACCGGGACAGACGACGACCCG
>Ga0070723_10000173_pt1 | contig 16822 bp, 11 predicted proteins | sample tdAd002_FD_67277 | JGI IMG/M metagenome (GOLD analysis project Ga0070723, IMG submission 67277) | Marine sediment microbial communities from the Atlantic coast under amendment with organic carbon and nitrate - tdAd00.2 | ecosystem: Environmental > Aquatic > Marine > Coastal > Sediment | place...
AGCAGGACAACGCCCGACAACATAAGTCCCGGCAGGCCGATTTGTAGAAATCCATCCAGCTTTTCCAGGATCTGGAGACAGGCCGGTACCGGTTCAAGAAAGAATCGCAAGTGCCTGAACAGAACGGTAAAAAAGGCCCAGTGAAATGCCAGCGAGCCAGCCCACAGCCATATTTCCCACTGATAGGAAAGCTTATCTCCTTCTTTTAATTCACATTTTGTATTTCTGAATAATGACCGGAAAAAGACTATTTCCAGAAACATCCGCGCTATAACTCCGCCGGTGGTGGTCGGGTTGTCTATGCGGGCAGATTCGATCCATGGGAAAGACTTTTGCTGGCCGCAGGTTGTGGGAATACGAAATGGCACCGGTGAACGCGCCCAACCTACGACACGGTAGGTAAAGCCCACTATGAAAGTGATTACGGCCGCAAAAGGTATTAAAAGACCGAATAAATACTCACCTCCTGGTAACATAACGCCCACATAGGCGAGCAGAAATAGAACAATAACCGCTATGAGGGAATACATGTAACTTATATTCATTATACCATTACCTCACTCTATGACCCCAAGACAACACTTTTAAATTTATCCAAATTCTTTTCAGACTGCTATATAACAATAAACCTCGATAGATTTTTCGCAATCCTAAGTGTTGTTTGAAGCCTCCTTACAAATATTAATATTAGGTTCCAGATCCGGTGTGTCTGCCGGTATCTCACTCACCAAACCCGCCCTCTTAAAAGCCTTATAAGTTGAGTTTCTCATCTCATTGGCTTTGAGGTCGTAAATCTTTTCCTTGCATTGCATATAAAGGTTAAACGCAATCAGGACCAATTGATCGATTTTTGACTCGAACAACAGAAGTTCGTTAAAAAGCTGTTCTTCGGAAACCTCTTTTTTTGTATCTTCTCTAATGGCCTTTTTTAACAGAAAGATGAAACTTACGGCTTGTGAAGAGGAGAAGTTCTGAATAGCTCTGACCCTGATGATAGGATCGAGGAAGGAAGTTATGGTTTCATAGTCCATTTCCTTAAGAAGTTCATCAAACAATGCTTCCAATCCTCGGAAAATGGTTCTTCCAACAGGGTTGGCAAAAGGATCTTTCTGTCTCTTTAGAAATGATGCGGTGTCGGAAGGATAAGTTTCAATCGCCAAAGCAAACCACTTTTTAATAATTGCAGTTTTTCTTTGCGCCAGTAGATTATTCAGCCTCATACCAGGGACCGCTCCGGATTTTCTTTTTTAGCTTAGATCAAAATCCAACGATATCAAAATCATCTATAAATATTTATTAGTTAACCGACGGCTACATGAGAAAAATAGATATCAGGAAAATCACATTCAAGAGGAATCCTATAAACATTTTGCAAATTCATGTCAAGGACAAATAAAAAAAAGATGTGAAATGGAGGAGGTTTTTTTATAGACTTTACGATATGTTTATTTATTTGTATTCAGGCCTAATTCGATTGTTTTGGACAAAAGAGTATTACGATGTATTCCGAGTCTCTCTGCCGCTTTTTTTCTATTCCCTTTAACGCTTTCAAGGATCTCGAAAATGTAATTTTTCTCAAATGCACTCACGGCTTGTTTAAGGGTCATATCTTTAATTCCCCTTTTACCGATATTCAAAGTGGAAATATCTTTAAGATGAATCACAGAACCTTTTGTAATGGCAAACAATCTTTCAACCAGGTTCTGAAGCTCTCTGACATTTCCCGGCCAATCATATTCCATTAATATTTTAACAGCCTCTTCGGAAAATTTTTTGGGAGGTTTTCCGGTGTTCATGGAATTCAACTCCAAAAAGTGGTTCAACAGCAACGGGATGTCACCGTTTCTTTCTCTTAAGAAGGGCAGTTTTATGGGAAAAACAGCCAACCTATAATAGAGATCTTCACGAAATTGTTCACGTGAAATCAAGTCTCTGAGGTCTTTATTCGAAGATGCCACAAACCTGACATCGACCTTGATAACCTTGGTACTGCCGAGTCTTTCAAATTCTTTTTCCTGAATAATTCTTAGAAGCTTAGCCTGCATATTGATATCCAGAGAATCGATATCATCCAAAAAGACCGTCCCCTTATCTGCAATTTCCAGCTTGCCGACATGGGTATGGGTGGCTCCGGTAAACGCACCCCTGTTGTGACCGAAGATTTTACTCTCCATCAGGGTTGCCGGTATGGCAGAACAATTAATGACCACAAACGGCTCCTTATGCCTCAATCCCCGGTTATGAATGGCTCTGGCAACCAGTTCCTTACCTGTACCGCTCTCCCCCTGTATAAGTACGGCCCCATCACTTTGAGAAACAATCGATATCAATTCAAATATTTTTCTCATTTTTTCATCTTTGCCAACCATCTTTTCAAAAGAATGATAACGCTCAAGTTCATCCTTTAGATAGGCAACCTCTCTTACAAGGCCTCGTTTTTCCATGGCCCGCTTGATTACAGTTAAAACATCATCCACCACGAAAGGTTTAATGATATATTCATAAGCCCCCAGTTTAATCGCTTTTACCGCCGTTTGAACTTCATTAACCGCTGTTACCATTATTATTTCTGTATTAGGATCTGCTTCCTTGAATTTTTCAAGAAGGTTGAGACCTTCGGTATCCGGCAAAAGGATGTCGAGCAGAATCAGATCGACTTTATTTTTTATAAAAACATCAATTGCTTGCTTTCCCGTATCAGCCAGAAGCACATTATAATCATCCTTTAAAACCATGTTAAACGACTGACGAACGCCATTTTCATCATCAACAACAAGAATCGTATGATTTTTTTTCATATCCAATACGCTTTCTTTTCAATACAGCCGTCCTGTCTGTAAACGGCTATACCCAGTGCTTGAAAATCTAAAACAATCGCACAACAAGCAAACTGTGTGCCATGGTTTTTGAGCTCGCCTGCAACAGACTATGGTAAGTTACTATTATGTTATGGTTAATTCTATGTAAAAATCATTAAAAAAATACATCATCATAAAATCTTGATTTCGTCAATCAAAGAATATGCACAGAAAAATGTGCACGATGCACATTTTTCTGTGCATACCCACTAACCATTCTCCATCAATGTACTCCGTATATTATGATTATTACTTTTTTTTACAACTTTTTTTAAATATATTCATATCCATGTGACATCCTGTTAAACAGGGATTTTCAAAAAATTCTACGACAAATTCTATCTCATCATAGTTTTGATCAAACCCCGATCCCTTCTACCGGGCATGTTTTGGCATGTTTTTTGAACAAAATACAAGCACATAAACAAATAGTGCTCTATCTTAATGTTATCAAGTATTTCCTAATTTAAAACTCAACGAAGAAAAATTCCAAAAACACAAAGGAGATATTGCCATGAAGATTAAATTAAGTTCTTTTCTGCAAGGGCGATTTAACATTTTTACGTGCAGGATGCTGGGGTGGAAAATGACCCTCCATTACATGAGTATTCTGGGGAAATTATATTTTTTCTTTAACAGAAAAGAAAAATGGAAAATCAAAAAGGCTGTTAAAACGGTTTTTATAGACCATAAAAACAGCTCTGAAATAAAATCTATTACAAAAGACGTTTTTCGAGGCATATTATATCATTACTACGAAAAATTTTTTAACGCCTATTCCACTACTGAAACATGGAAAGCCTTTTTCCGAACACACATAGAAAATCAAGGTATAACCTCTATAAATCAAGCACTTAGCAAAGGCAAGGGTGTTCTTTTAATCACCGGACATCTCGGGGGGGTCGAATTCATTCCAGGTTATCTGGCTTTAAATAATTACCCTGTAACAATTGTAGTGAAATTTTCGTCAAACCGTCTGCGGGAAATATCAAATCAACGTGCTGATGAAGTTTCAGCCAGATTTATTGATCCGGACAAGACACCAAATATCATGAAAGCGATTCGTGGCAATCTAAAAGAAAATCGGGTTGTGATAACCCAATGTGACGAGATAGATGAGTGGAAGCCCTGTCGTCATAATAAAATAGATTTTCTGGGAAAACATATTCATATGGACAAAACCATCAATATTCTATCAAAAAGATGTAAAGCTCCTATTGTTTTTGGAGCTATGCACAGAGATTCCCGACATCGATATAAATTTATAACATCTTCTTGGGAAGAAATGACAAAACGGTATCAGCGATCCATGGATATGTCTATCGGAGCGGTGGTGCTGAAATTTATGGAACATTATATATACAAATTTCCCGAAGAATGGTATCAGTGGAAAAAATATCAGGCATTGGATATGTTTACACCTTTTGACGCTGACGTTGCAGCAGAAACACCGGTATCGATTCCTGTGCTTGAACCTTCCCTTGTTTGAGCCTGATGTCAGATACCCTGAATTATACCATAGGATTTTACAATGTTTTTATTTGTCGAACCGATTTCAAAAAATACAGGGCTGTATGTTCCCGCTTATCCATTGCCCATCATGGAGATCGCTAGCTTTGTTAAGTTTAACATTCCCGATTTAGAAATTAAGGTAATCTCCATGCCCATGGACTATGGTTTGCCCCTTAGCAAAGAAGGAAAAGAACATATCTACCGGGAATTCTTAGAAGACCTGTCGCAAATAAAACCAAAGGGTGTGGGCATCTCATGCACAGCGATTTCCCAGGCAGAGGAAGTCATCGATCTGTGTAATAGTATCAAGGCCTTGGATCCGGATATCTTCATCTTTTTAGGAGGGTATTTCCCGACCATTTACTATGAAGAGATCTTTTCCAAAACCACGGCAGTAGATTTAATTGTGCTGGGTGAAGGCGAAGAATCTTCACTTAAAATCGTTGAACTTTTGCACGCGGGAAAAAATCCGATCACCGAAGATATCCCCGGCATTGCGTGGAAAAAGAATGGTCAAACCTATTTAACCCGGAGAGGAAAACGGTTTGATCTCGCTAAAAAATCGCTTCTCAACCTTGATTTATTAATGCATCCCAGGGAGTACGATATTTTGCCATATGCGTTCAGCAGGGGCTGTGCCTATAGGTGTAATTTTTGCATGGAAGAATCTATACGACCCCACAGAAAAAAAGTGCCGCTTGAAATAATCCGTAAAGACCTGAAGAATTTGGCGGATAAGATCAATGCCCATACCCTGCTGGTCAGTGATGCTCTTTTTAAATCTTTTGATCTGTTTCCATTACTGAGGTCACTGGGGATGAAAGTTAATTTTGAAAGTCGTTGCGATGTGCTCGATCCTTCCCTGCTCCCCACCATTGCAGATGTGTGCGGCATTATCGCCCTTGGCTTTGAGTCGGCCAGTTATAGCACTTTAAAACGCATGAATAAGGTTAAAGATAAATCTCATTATGAAAAATATATTTCAAATATCATGGCTATATTCAAAGAAGCCTCCCGCAATGAAATTCCGATGATCATTTTCATGATTGCCGGGTATCCGGGGGATACGGAAAAAGATCTTAAAGAAAGCCTTACCTTTGCCCAAAATTTATCTAAGAACAAAGGTTCGGGTGGACATGTCTTCAAGGTCGGAGAATGTCATGTATATCCCAAAACCAAGATTTATGACCTTGCTGTTTCTCTGCCGGATGTTGTTTTTGATGATGACGGTGTTTTTGGGCAGAATATTGTCAGACAGCCGTCGAACAATTTGGACTTTGAGACAATTCTCGATTATAATACAAAAATCTTTAAACTTTCCAATTACACACAAAAAATAAAAAATGCACTTTTAAATATTATGCCTTTTTTCAGACTTCCTGCTCAGTCCTTAAGGGATGGTGCCATACCCGGCCAATGTTTCAGAGGCAACAACAGGTCAATATTTAACGTACAGGGAGAAAGCCTTTCAATTTTCAAAAAATCGGTGCCCGGGTTAACTGAAAAATATAAAAAATCGATGTCAGGTCAAAGAAACACCCGGATTTTAAAGTTATAAATTCTGACGAAGCTTTGCATTTCCGGTCCGTATTACGCCTTGGGCGGGAGCAACGCCACCAAGTTTTTGACTCATAAAAACGGTTAATAAAGTGGAAAAGGAAACGAGCTGCATAAATTCCAGAGCAATCCTTGATTATGTCAAAAATCATAATGACGTTGATGGCATTGCTCTTTTTGGAAATCTTGACCCTGACATTGATGCTCTCCAGGATCCCGAAAGTTTTTTAAGAGATCCCAACAACTGGGTTTCCTGCAGCGTTATTTCAAAGTTATACAAAAGAGCGGCATCAATTCTTAATGACGAAATGGCGGCTTATAAAATCGGCAGGTATGCTACAGAAAACATTTCTCTGGGCTACGCTCAGAGTATTATATTCAAAGCATTTTGGTCTGTTAGAAAAGCGCTCAAGCACGGCCAGAAAATAAATGACCGCTGGAATAGAAACAAGAGAGTAGAGCTTGTTGAACTTGAAACAAATAACGCGGTTGTGCGTTTACACTGGAATCCTAAGATGGAGGTAACAAAAAACATATGCCTTTATAATCAAGGCGTTTATGCTTCAATGCCGCAAATATGGAAAGGGAACCCCGCAGTAATTAAGGAAAGATGTTGTTACTTTGATGGGAGTCCATACTGCGAATACCATATAAAATGGCCTTTCAAAAACAGATTTCATGAGATTTTTTCAAGGTTTTTCACATCAAAATCGGTTCTCGTGGAAACCATAACGGAAATGGAGAAAGATAAAAAGATCATCGAAAAAAAATATGAGGAAGTCAACCTGCTTAATATAGAACTGAACAATAAAATTAAGCAGCTCTTAGCCATACAGGAAACCGGCAAGGCAATTCTGTCTTTGCTGGACCTGGAACAACTCCTTACAGTAATCATGAACCTTCTTTCCAACGTATGCCGGATCAACCGTGCCGTGATCATGCTCGTTAATGAAGACAAAGGGTCTCTTGAATACATTCACGGCATCGGTTTTGATGGTGAAATTCCTGAAGCGGTAAAAAATTACAAAGTGTCGCTGGATCGCTTGAGTAACATTCTGGTCAGGGTAACCAACACCGGACGACCTGAGTATGTGCCTGAGGTAAAAAGCTCAAGCTTGAGAAAAGAAAACATTATGTTAACTCTAAGCAAGCCCACTTCGGTATATGTAATTCCCCTTATCACCCGCTCCAAGGTGATCGGTGTTATTGCTACGGATGCTATTGATGGAAAGGGTGTGTCCAAAGAGACCCGGGAAACACTTGAAATTTTTGCACCCCAGATCGCCATAGCCATAGAAAATGCAAAACTTTACAGCAGGCTTCACAAACAGATGGAAGAACTCAAGCAGTCACATGTCCTCTTGAGCCGTTCAGAAAAATTCTCCTTTTTAGGAAATCTGGCGGCAAGACTGGCCCACGAAATCAAGAATCCCATGACAGCGATAGGGACTTTCATTCAGATGTTCCCCAGTAGATACGACGATGATGAGTTCAGAAATGACTTCTATCAAATTGCTATGGAAGAAACAAAAAGAGTAAATAACCTGATCACGGAACTTCTGGATCTGGTTAACACAAAAGAATCACACATAGAGTTAAATGATCTGCATGGATTGATTGATACAATGATTCTTCTTGTTTCGCCTCAGAGCAATGCAAAAAAAATCAATGTGACCCGCCGGTTTGATCCGGCCATCGGGCAAGTCTGGATGGATTCTGAAAAGATAAAACAGGTTATCTTAAATCTGCTTTCAAACGCAGTTGATTTTACCCCTGAGGGCGGAAAAATCGAGTTAATTACAAAAAATTGCATCGAAAAGGGAAAACCAGAAGTTATTCATATTGAGATTAGAGACAATGGCCCTGGGATTTCTCTTTCTCATATTGACAAGGTGTTTGACCCTTATTTTACGACTAAGCATAAGAGTAATATACATAATGGTACAGGTCTTGGATTGTTTATTGCCCATCAACATATGCAAGATCATGGCGGGATTATCGAAGTAAGAAGCGATATGAATGGGGGGACAATATTTACCCTGAATCTGCCGAACACTCCCCCCTGATCATTCCTCATCGTCAAATAATATTGATTTAAGGATACATTATATGAAAATAGATCAGATCAGTGTATATCCGGTTTTACTCCCGTTTTCATCCGAGTTTTCTCACTCCCTGAGAAAAAGAAATTCAGTCAAAAACATCATTGCCCAAGTGGTTACGGAACAGGGTGAGATCAAAGGATATGGTGAAGGTGCTCCAAGGTCTTTTGTAACCGGAGAATCTCAGGAAAGTGCAGCTCGAAGTATAACCCGCTTCACCAAGCTGGATAATTTTCCATGGGAGTTGGATGATGTTTCACAGATATGGGATTTTGTCGACGGTCTTTTCCATGGAAAAGATCACAATGCTGCGATTTGCGCTCTTGAAACAGCGTTGCTGGATGCTTTGGGAAAAAGTCAGGGCAGAAACATCATAGACTATTTTTCCAAAGATCTTATGACAAATAAGGTTTACTACGGCTCAGCACTTCCGCTTGCCGGCAAACAAAGAATTATTGAAATGTGTCGGCTGATCAAAAAAATGAAAGTTAAAAAGCTGAAACTGAAAATGGGGAAAGACTTAAACCAAAACAAAGAGATCCTCGAGGCTGTTCGCATGATGTTTGGAGAAGATTACGATCTTAAAGTTGATATAAACTGTGTTTGGGATTATGATCTGGCCTTAAAACACGTGTCTTTGATAAATAACTACAAAATCAAGATTATTGAACAGCCTATGAGGCCGAACGACCCGGAAACTGTCGATTTTGCCGACCTTATGCAAAAAGCCGGTGTAGTTCTGATGGCCGATGAGTCGGCATGCTCTTTGGATGATATGGAAAAGATTGCCAAAGAGGGTTGCTATAAAATGATAAACGTTAGATTGTCCAAATGCGGAGGACTCAGAAATTCATTGAAGGTTATCGACTATTTGAGGCACAACGGAATTTCTTTCCAGATCGGATGCCATCTGGGTGAGTCAGGCATTCTTTCTGCCGCAGGCAGGATTTTATGCCTTCTTTGCAGTGATGCCGTGTACTGTGATGGTTCTTATGATGAATTTCTGTTAGAACAAAACGTTACAATAGAAGATGTGTCATTTGGTTCTGGGGGTGAAGCCGATCCTTTGAATGGTCCGGGACTGGGTATCGAGGTAAGCGACCGAAACCTGGCGCGCTTATCTGAAGGTTCCACTACCATAACGGTTTATAGACCCTGATCATAACCCGCATAAACTAAAAATAAATTATTAGCCATGCTCTGCCTATAATATCATCTTTTACAGAAACTATTTTTTTACTGTCAATCTTTTATTAGCTATTCAAGATTTGACACCATTCCCTTTGAAAACAAGATACATGGAATCCTTTTTGGCAGTTACACGACCTATGATCCGTGAATTACCCACTCCTGCTTTTTTTAACGCCTTGAGTAAATCCTGTCCCTGGCTTTCCGGTAATGCCACAAGCAGTCCCCCACTTGTCTGGGGATCATATACGATTTCTTGATGCCATTGGGGCAGTTTGATTTCAAAACGGGTATTTTTTTCCACGAGTTGACGGTTATAAACGTTTACACCCGTGTTCATCCCCTTTTTATACATTTCGATTGCTTCGGGCATGAGGGGGAGGTCTTCTATTTGTATTTCCAAGCATACATCCGATGATCTTGCCATCTCAAAACCATGACCGGCCAATCCAAAACCTGTGACATCGGTTACAGCATGGATATTGAAATCAGCCATTACTTTGGCTGTGGTTTTATTGAGCGTTGTCAGAGTTGCCAAACATTTTTCCATGGCATGCTTGGAAACCCATTTTTTAATATTGGCATTAAAAAGAACACCACTCCCAATGGGTTTGGTCAGGATCAACACATCTTCCGTCCGAGCACCGCTATTGGCCCAGTATTTATCCGGATGAACAACGCCTGTGACCGCCAAACCAAATTTGGGTTCATCATCTTCAATGGAATGCCCTCCGGCGAGTACAGCGCCGGCTTCGGTAATCTTGCTTAAGGCTCCAGCAACAATCCGGTGCAATGTTTCCAAAGGTAGCTTTTTTATGGGAAAACTAACTAGATTCAGACAGGTTAACGGACGTCCACCCATGGCATATACATCGCTGATGGCGTTTGCCGCCGCAATCTGACCATAAAGATACGGATCATTTACCGGTGGTGTAATAAAATCCGCCGTGGTAACAATGGCCAATTCATCATTTAAACGATACACTCCGGCATCATCACCGGTATTATAACCCACCAGAAGATTCGTATCCTCGTTTTTGGGGAGTCTCTCCAGCAATTCACCGAGCCCAACTGGGTCGATTTTTGCTGCTCAACCACATGTTTTGGACAAACTCATTAATGTCGGTTTCTTAAATATGTTCCATTTAGCCACGACGATCACCCCCTTTTACATTTCCTTATTTGTCCAGTTTCTTTTACCAAATAAACACAATGGTCAAGAAACATCGACAAAAAGTTGTCGCTTTAGCGCTTATCAGCGCCTATGGAGACTCAATTATATTAAAATACTTGACATGTAAAATTGATAATTTCTATCTACCGGCAAATCATTATTAACATTATCAATAACACGCCGGAAATGGCCTTTCTTCAGCAATTAAAACAATCTACTTCTGGATGGAAACTAAATCAGAAGGCTGGGAGTTTTAGATTTATTTCCTCAGAGTCTTTGCAAGATGCATACGGAGAGGACATTGACAGAAATATGCATTACCAAAAAAAATACCCTTTTAAGGCCTTGTGAACTCAATTGTCAATTGGGGTCGGGCCACACGAACTTATTGATATTTATTAATTATATCAGATTATTTCTGTGGCCCGATCCCCCCATTCACCATTCAATCTATGTGCTCATTTTCCCGGCGAGATGCCCCTTAAAATCTGAGAGACATACAAGTCAGACCGCCATCCATCTTGCGCACCTCACTTACATCCAGTTCAATTATATCGAGCCCCGTAGCCTCAAGCTTTTTCATTGTGTTGGGGAATCCCTTGGGAGTAATAAGGCAATCGTTTATCAAAAGCGTGTTACCTGCATACTCTTCGGTCTTGTCTAAAATGATCTTATCGTATCCTTTGAATTCGTCGCGGCCTGCAAATCGCTCTGTGATAAGTAAAGTATTTTTACCAATAGAATTGACACTTGACTTCAGGTGTAAGCCTTCTTCTACTATAACCGTCGTCCAGGTATTTCCGTACTCCTTGAAAATGCTACCAAGTTGTTCGGCCCCTTCTTTGTTCGTGCGCTCGGAAATACCGATGAAAAAATGTGAACCCACCATGAGTACATCCCCGCCGTCAACAGTCCCGGGAGTCTGGATGCGAACGGTTTTGCGGTACTTGGCAAGCACAGTTTCTACCGTGGCTTCCTCCCCTCTTCTAGACTCAGCCCCAGGATTTGTAACAATCGCTACATTTGGCGTTACAACGGCAGTATCTTCCACAAAGTATGCATCCGGGTAATTAGGCAGGGCGTTCAGCACAATGAGCTCGAGCCCCAGGGATCTTAAGGTTTTGCCATAAGCTTCGTGTTGCTTCATTATCAATTCATAGCTGGGTGCTCCGTGATTGGATGTGGTAATACCATGAGCAAAATTATCTCCGGGTTTTCTAGTTATGGCGTGTCTGAACATTTGTTGATATTTCCGAGAATAGCTCTTGACCATGCGCTTGCAAGGCGCAACCCGCACAGAACCGTATGTGAGGGACTAACTCAACGAGACCTTTGAAAAACGCCCCCTTTTGCCCAATTCCTGCGTCAGGCTCAAATTTTAATCCTCAAAAGACTCAATGTATTCCTGTGGTTAAAATTTTCGCCTTCCTTGGACTTAAACAAAATTAAACGTTTTTCAAAGGTCTCTCAACTCTAAACGCATTATCGGCCTGCTGGGTGAGCGTCGAGCGACCTCTTTAAATCCAGCTCGAATAAATGCTTTGGGTATCCCGGTCCAAGCAAATGCCGGAGGAATATCTTTCTCAGATTTTGGTTCGACCGGATAACCTTCCACCAATTCTGCTCCTTGCGATTTGGCATATTCAGTAGCTGCCCGCAAGAGCTCTGTTGACACGCCCATCTTTCTATATGACTTTTCGATAAACAGACAGGCTACAGACCAACACGGGCGGTCATCAATAGGCTGAAGTATGCGGGACCTTGATAAAGCGGGATAACTGTTTCTGGGGGCAATTGCGCACCATCCGATAGCTTTATTGCTATGGTATGCCAGGATACCGGGAACTTCTCCTGAGTCAACAATGGCCTTAATGGCAATTTTATTACCCTCTCCCTTTTGAGCCTCAAACTGTTTTCTAGTAAGGCGCCAGAGCATGCACCAACATCCACCACATGCACCTCGCTCGCCAAACAGCGTTACAAAGTCACCCCATTGATCTTTAGTCAATGGCTTAAATGATAATTCTAATGACATTTCCTTATTGCCAACGGCGCGAGATGAACTGCACCCCCGATTTGGGGAAAATGATGACAGCCCCTTCGCGGTTTTCGTGATAGTTGTTTATTTTTTATGATTTCTCATTTGTTTCAGTTTGTGTTCTCAGGTCATCATTTTTCCTAACCAAGGGAGCAAGCGAAGCGCAGCCGCGACCGTGCAAATGGTATCAAATCTTGACGGGCTGTTGCCCAAATCCATTTATCATTCAAGATTCCGGTTAGCATCAGAGGGCGGAGTTACCCCTTTTTCCCTGTGTTGTCGCCAGTGTCCGATGGCATTGGCATAATAGCGCAGAATGTTTTCTTCTGCAGATACAGCTTTGAATTGGCCGCCGGATTCCGTCACGATGCGTCGCAGCAGCATCAAGTCGACCGCATCGGCAATGTCATAAACGCGTGTGCTTCGGGGCATCTCAAAGACCGGCGCACCGCAAGACTGCAATTCGTCGATCAACCGGTTGCTGCGTTCCTCAATATCTGTAATATCGAGCTCGGTGTCCATGGCTTCTAAAAAAACCATAGACACCAGTGATACCGGTAGTATTGGAACAACCTGGGCAATGGCCGACATTAGCCGATGACAAAGCTTTTCAATTTCCGGGAACCGGTCGGTTCGCGCCATCCGACTGAAATTTATTTCCCTATCTCGGCAATAAGCCTTGACCGACAGAGGCGTTCCAAAATTGACACAGGCGTAGCCATAGCGACGCCAGCGGCTGAGTATCATCAGTACCAGACTGCGCCCGATAAAGTTGCAGGTCGTTCGGCAAACAAACCACCAGCTTCGCTTTCCAGCAGCAGGATCAAACGTGCGCAGCAAGCTCCGATCCTCAAGAATTCGATCATAGTTTATGCCGACCGGAATGAACACCACATCCCGGTCAGTGGCTGGATCAAACCGGCGCAGCATATAGTCCACCAGTCCAAGTCTGGCTTTTTGCAGTCTACCGTCGCGGCTCAAACCCCCTTCCAGAAAGACAGCTTGGCAGACTCCCTCCCGAGTCGCCATGTGAATATAACGTTCCAGTACCCGTCGGTATAGCGGATTACCTGAGTTGCGTCGGACAAAAAAAGCCCCCATGGCTCGGATCAGCATCTGTAACGGCCAGATTTTGGCCCATTCACCCACGGCATAGGAAAGGGTTGTCCGCTCAGCCGCCAGAAAGGCCACCAGAACATAATCCATGTTGGAGCGGTGATTCATGACAAACACAACAGTGGAATTCGGATCGATGGACCTATAGTGCTCATCATCGAGCAGACCCACCCGCACCCGGTAGAGAAGACGTGCTGCTTTTTTAGCAATCCAGTACCCCATCCGAAAATATAGATAGGCGTTAAAGGAAGGCACGATTTCTCGTGCATAGGTCATGACATTTTTCTGCACCACCTCCAGAGGCATGTCGTGTTGCCGGGCGTACTCCTGGACTTCTTCCACCACCTTGGGATCATAGGCCAGCCGGTCGATCAGGACCTGCCTTTTGGTCAGTTGGAATGGCCGGATTTCAATATCCAGCCGGGTACCGATCTCGTCGAGTACACGGTTGATACGCCGGCGCAAAAACCACCGGGTGCTGGGAATTAATATCCGGTCGAGCACAGCCAAGGCGACGATAGCCGCCAGCAGTAAGAAAAGCCAGATGGAAATAGTAATTTGATCGGTCATAGGGTCTCACCTTCCAAGCAAAACCGAAACTCTCATATTGAACATTAAACGACAAGCACTTTCTGCACGAACGTTCCCTATTACCGGCAATACCTGATATCATTGCTAACAGTAAGGGTGTGACAGGGCGAGAGTATATTTTTTCTTCCAAGGTAGATTGCTATAGTGACCGTTACAAATGAGTTCCTTTTAACTTTAAGCGTTTACGAGTCTATTTATCAATAACCATTGGAATTGTAAAGCATATTAGTTTGTTAAGAAGATTAAGATACACATATGTAAGCGTTGTGGGAAAATTCGCGAAAAAGATGGCCGCTCGGTACTTTTAAATAATCTTTACATTTTGTAGAAGATTCTGACATATGCATCCCTTTGTTATTCTTTCAAATCACATCATCACCTCAATAATCCTAATGAAAATAGCTGTTATACTGACTTAATAGTTGATTTCCGATTGGCATAACTTTTGCCATAATAAATCAAAATCTTTTAATTTTAAATCACCATAGATTTTTATTGCTAAGGCGCTTATTTTTTTATAATTGTTATCATCCGAAAAATGCACACAATCGACTTAAAATGATACATTTTATGCCGCTCTGTATATCGGGGTGGCTTTGTGGATTTCTCCGTATGAAAAAATATTTTGCCGCCATCGTTATCCTGGCTAGCCTCGGCTTTTTAGGCTGGCAGATCTATCAAAAAGCCTCTGATTCCGGAAAAGGCTTCGAGCGCCAGCGCCAAAACGTACCAGTTGCCGTCGAGGTTGTACTCGTAAAGAAAGCTTCCATACGGGAAGTGGGGAAATTTACCGGTTCCCTGTATCCATTTTCTGAATTTATACTGGCACCGAAAATTTCCGGGCGGCTCGAAAAGATATTGGTAAATATAGGAGATACCGTAAAAGGCGGACAGCTTGTGGCCGTACTTGACGACGATGAATATTTACAGCAGGTTAGTCTGGCAAGGGCGGAACTGGAGGTTGCCAGGGCAAATCTTCAGGAGAGGAAAAGCACCATAGAAAACGCAAAGCGAGAGTATGAGCGAACCGTAGCATTGCGAAAAAAGAAGATCGCCTCCGAATCTCAGCTCGATGCCGCAGAGTCCGAATTTAAAACCAAGCAGGCAAAGCTGAAAGTGGCTATCGCCCAGGTATCTCAAAAAGAGGCGGCTTTGAATATAGCCAAGGTACGGCTTTCTTATGCCCGGATTAAAGTGACGAAAAACAACAACAGCGGGTACAAGGTGGTAGGGGAGCGTTTTGTGGACGAAGGGGCCATGCTGGCTCCAAACACCCCGATAGTCTCTATTATAGATATCGAAAAGCTCATCGCCGCCATACATGTCATCGGACGGGACTATCCTAAAATTCAGGCGGGGCAGGAAGCGGTCATTTCCACCGATGCGTTTTCGGGTTACACCTTTAAAGGAAAGGTGATTCGCATAGCCCCTATTCTGAAAGAAAAATCCCGGGAGGCCCGTGTGGAAATCGAAATACCCAATGTACAAAAGCTTCTTAAACCGGGGATGTTTGTACGGGTTCAGATCCAATTCGATGAGCATGAAAACGCTACCGTGGTTCCCGCAGCCGCCCTTGTCAAGAGAAACGGCATCCAGGGGGTTTTTATAGCCGATCTTCAGGGGAAAAAAGCCCGGTTTGTTCCAGTTATCGTCGGTATCCTAAACAGCGCCCAGGCGGAGGTGCTGAATCCACCCATCACCGGTGTTGTGGTGACCCTGGGGCATCACCTGTTGGAAGAAGGGTCTTCGATTATTCTACCAGGTAAAAAGCCGGCCGGCGGTGCCCCGTGGAAAGGCGAAAAACCCGATGTCAAGCAGGGCAAAATGCCTGCGGTAGAAAGAAAATCATGAACATTTCCCGCTTTTCCGTGCGTCGTCCGGTGTTAACCGTCATGGTCTCTTTGATCGTCATCATAGTGGGCGGGGTTTCCTTGTCTCGGCTTTCCATCGATCTGATGCCCGATATTACCTACCCGACGCTGAGCATTTCCACCGAATACGAAAACGCGAGTCCTGAGGAAGTCGAGGAACTGATCACCCGCCCCGTCGAGGAGGCCATGAGCGCGGTACCGGGGGTGGAGGAGGTCACCTCGGTCTCCGCCGAAGGCCGAAGCAGCGTTCGCGTTACTTTCACGTGGGGTACGGATCTGGATGCGGCGGCCAACGACATCCGGGACCGGCTGGATCGTGTTATTCCGCGCCTTCCGGAAGATGCCGAAAGACCCCGGCTGCGAAAGTTCGATCTCGCCTCTTTTCCGATTCTTATCCTGGGCGTATCCAGCAACCTGGACCCCATCCAGATCAGAAGAATTATCGACAACCAGGTAAAAAACCGGATAGAGCGGATACCCGGGGTGGCCTCTTTGGATATTCGGGGCGGGTTGAACCGGGAAGTCCACGTGAACCTGGACGCTGAGAAGATAAAAGCCCTGGGGCTTCCCATCGATCAGCTTCTAAACCGCCTCAAGGAAGAAAACATCAATCTTCCGGCCGGTACCATAGAACAGGGACTACTCGATATCACCATCCGAACCCCGGGAGTTTACAACAGTTTGGATGAGCTGCGAAACACGGTGGTCTCCATCCGGGAAGGGGTACCCATTCAGCTAAAGGAGATCGCCACCGTAGAAGATGCCTGGGAAAAAGTAACTCGCATCGTTCGGGTAAACGGCGAACCCGGCGTACG
>Ga0070723_10000177_pt1 | contig 16592 bp, 13 predicted proteins | sample tdAd002_FD_67277 | JGI IMG/M metagenome (GOLD analysis project Ga0070723, IMG submission 67277) | Marine sediment microbial communities from the Atlantic coast under amendment with organic carbon and nitrate - tdAd00.2 | ecosystem: Environmental > Aquatic > Marine > Coastal > Sediment | place...
GCAACACAAATTGCAGAGCAGCAGGATCGATTCTGGTTGCACCCTGGAACGGGTCGCTGTAAGCGAGGATCAGGTAGATAACCAGGCCGACGAGCGTCGTGTAAAAGGAAAGCAGAACCAGCGTAAACCGATTTGGAGCGTGCGGACCGAAGCACACCATTGTTGCCAGGAAGCCAAAGATCACCACGATGAGAAACAGTGGGGGCTTAGCCATGGCCTGTTCCAGCCTGCTCAGGCGAAGGTCCGAGACCAGGTCAACATCGGAGATGATTCTTGATCTGAGAATGCCCTGCAACTCCGTATCGTCCTCCAGGTGCAGGACTTCGTTCTCCAACTTGCCAAAAACTATTCGCGCTTCCTCGCTCAACCGGTCATTGGCCAGCGCCGGCCAGTCATGGTTGATGACGGCTTGAACGTAATCCTCCAGCAATGCCTCTGCTAAGCGGGCCCGGTCGGAGTCGTATCGGCCAAGATCGTGATGAATATCCTCAATCATCACTGCTTCACGCTCGATGGACGTCTCTATCGCGTTCAATTCGAGCACGACATCGGCAAAAGTCAAAGAAAGGAACAGGCTGACCAGGATGCCAATCACACGAAAAAGATTGTTCGCCGCACGGCGAGCTTCATTGCCCGGTGATTTTGCCAGCAGTCGATGAGAAACGGTAAAGAAAGACAGGCCCACAAGAGTCGTTAGTCCCATTAACAGCAATGCACCGATGAGCGCAGGCAGATGAAGGAAATGATCAATAAATGACATGACTATTCAAGGCTATTCTTGGAAATTCGATTGTGTCCAAGATGATGATTCAAAGCAATCAGGTGATGAGGACCAGCGGCGGTCGTCGTCGTCAAATGGCACGCATCAGACGGAATGCTGCAGACGACCGCGCGGAGGAAAACTGCATTGCGGTCATTACGGCTATGGCCCACCCGAGAAAAAGACTAGTGTATCCGGGTAGTTAGGGGCTGTGACAGAAGACACAACAGGAGCCGTAAGATGAACACACGAAAAGAGTTCTTTGCTGCCGTGGTTTTTGCGCTGCTGACACTCTGCATTGCAGTGCTACCAACACAGTCGGTCCAGGCAGAGGTTGACCGCACGAAGTTGCCGCTCGCAGAACCGGATCCGCCCACCTACACCGAACTCAACGTACGCAACGCGACGCCACCGCCACGCTTCGAGGTCAAGGCACCGGATGGCGCTCCGAACGTTATCATCATCCTGGTCGACGACCTCGGCTTCGCGGGAACAAGCACGTTTGGCGGCCCGGTCCCGACACCTACTTTTGACCGTTTGGCAGACGCGGGCGTGCGGTATAACAACTTCCACACAACGGCTGTCTGCTCGCCGACGCGTGCCGCAATAAAGAGTGGCCGAAATCACCACGTCAATAACATGGGCGGCATCATCGAGACCGGCACAGCTTTTCCCGGCAATACTGGCCAGATTCCGGACAGCGTCACGCCTGTCGCGGAGATGCTGCGATTAAATGGCTATAGCACGGCGGCATTCGGCAAGTGGCATGAAACGGCGGCTTGGGAGGCGAGCATTGCAGGCCCGCTCAACCGCTGGCCGACACAGCAGGGTTTCGACAAGTTCTACGGATTCCTTGGCGGTGAGACCAACCAGTGGGCACCGTTCATTTACGACGGAGTGCACCAGGTCGAATTGCCCGATGACCCGAATTATCACTTCATGACCGACATGACCAATCAGGCGGTGAACTGGATCCGATACCAGAAAGCACTGGCGCCGGACAGGCCGTTTTTTATCTATTTTGCGCCGGGTTCAACACACGCCCCGCATCACGTGCCAAAGGAATGGATTGCACGCTGGGACGGCAAGTTCGACCAGGGCTGGGACGAGCTCCGCGAGGAGATTCTGGCCCGGCAAATAAAGGCAGGCAATGTGCCGAAGGGCACGCCCCTTGCACCGAAGCCCGAAGCGATCCCGGACTGGGATACGCTGTCTGCCGATCAGAAGACACTGTACACACACCAGGCGGAAGTATTCGCCGGGTTCCTGGAGATGACGGACCACGAGATCGGCCGGGTCGTCGAGGCAATCGAGAAGACCGGCCAGCTCGATAACACGCTGATCTTCTATGTCGCCGGTGACAACGGTACAAGCGCCGAGGGCGGCAGCAACGGCATGTTCAACGAAATGACCTACTTCAATGGTGTACACGAGACCGTGCCGGACCTGCTCAAAGTAATGGACAAATGGGGTGGTCCTGAGACTTACCCGCACATGTCCGCAGGCTGGGCAGTGGCGCTCGACACGCCTTATACGTGGGTCAAGCAGGTCGCATCCGACTTCGGTGGCACCAAGGTCGGCATGGCTGTTCACTGGCCGAAGGGTTTCGAATCCCGGGGCGAGCTGCGTACCCAGTTCCACCACGTCATCGACGTTGCACCAACGATACTCGAGGCAGCCGGACTGCCAGAACCAACGAGTGTCAATGGTGTCGAGCAGCGGCCGATGGACGGTGTCAGCATGCTGTACTCGCTTGACGACAAGAATGCGAAGGACCAGCACACCACGCAGTACTACGAGATGTTCGGCAATCGCGCCATTTACAGCGATGGCTGGTATGCGAGGACGATTCACAAGGCTCCGTGGGAGCACAAGCCGCGCCGCGGGCTCGAAGAGGATATCTGGGAACTCTACGATACGAGCAAGGACTTCAGCCTCGTAAATGACCTGGGCGCGAAAATGCCGGAGAAACTGGCCGAGCTGCAGGCATTGTTCCTGCGAGAGGCGGAAGCCAACCATGTACTGCCGATCGACGACCGTACGGTTGAACGGGTCAATGCAGCTATTGCCGGTCGTCCGGATCTGATGGGCAAACGAACCTCGCTCACACTCGCCGGTGGAATGACCGGCATGAGCGAAAACGTGTTCCTCAACATCAAGAACAAGTCGAAGACAATTACGGCCGAAGTCGATGTGCCGGAAAACGGTGGCCATGGTGCGATCATCGTCCAGGGCGGCCGCTTTGGCGGTTGGGCGCTATACGTCAACGACGGTGTACCAGGGTATAGCTACAACTTCCTTGGTTTGCAGAGCTTTACGATCAACGCCGAATCCAGGCTCGCAACGGGCGAGTCCACAATTCGTTTCGAGTTCGACTACGACGGTGGTGGAATGGCCAAGGGCGGACTGGGTACCCTGTACGTGAATGGCGAAAAAGTCGCGGAAGGCCGCATCGATCACACTCAGCCGATGGTCTTTTCCGCGGATGAGACGGCCGACGTCGGCATCGACCTTGCGACACCGGTCGTGGAGGCAATCGGCTCCGAAGCGAAATCGAAGTTCACCGGGACAATCGAGTCCGTAACAGTTGAGGTTCACGCAGCAACGGCGGCGGCAGACGCGGCCGTACGCAAGGCCCAGATCGAGGTCGCACGAGCCACACAATAAACCAGCGACACGCCAGGCGGGCTGTCCGTCCGCCTGGCATCCCTCGCTGCGGTTGATCATATTCTGAAGGGCTGGGCCACAGAACTCGCCGAACACCTGGGCGCCGTCCTGGCAGATGCCGCTTCCAACGTGACCCCTTAGGTATTTCCCATAATTGACGACGTTCTCCTGTTGCCGCATATAACGTGCGTCACATCCGGTCGCTCGTCGGGTGCCGGCGGGTAACGCTTGAGTAGGAGTCTTGGGTATGGACAGGAAGTTCAGAATTGCTTGGTTGCCGGGGGATGGTGTAGGCATAGAGGTCATGGAAGCGGCGCGAATCGTCCTCGATCGCGTGGGTTTCGATGCCGACTACGTGCACGGCGATATTGGTTGGGAATTCTGGTGTAGCGAGGGCGACGCCTTTCCGGCGCGAACCATCGATCTGCTCAATGACGTGGATGCCGCCTTGTTCGGCGCCATCACGTCCAAACCTGTGAAGCAGACCGAAAAGGAATTGGTGCCTGAGCTCCAGGGGAAAGGACTGGCGTACCGCTCGCCCATCGTGCGCATGCGACAACTCTTTGACCTCTACGTTTGTCTGCGGCCTTGCAAGGCGCATCCACAAAATCCACTCAACTTCCAAGAGGGCATCGATCTCGTCATCTTCCGTGAAAATACGGAAGATCTGTACGCCGGTGTTGAGTTCAATCCCGTTCCGGACAAGTTGCGCGGTGTCTTGTCAGAGTTGGCGCCCGCCTTCAAGGCATTCGAGGATCTGCCTGGTGATCAATACGCGATCTCCACCAAGATCAACACAAGGAAAGGCTCTGAGCGAATCGTTCGCGCTGCCTTCGAGTTCGCGCAGAAGTTCGGGCGCAAGAAAGTGACGGTGGTGCACAAAGCCAACGTGGTTCGTGCCACTGACGGTCTATTCCTGGAGGTGGCGCGCGAGGTGGCGAAGGACTTCCCGGACATCGCCATGGACGATGCGAACATCGACGCGATCACCATGTGGCTGCTTAAGAATCCGTTCAACTATGACGTGCTTGTGGCACCCAATCTTTACGGAGATATCGTTTCCGATCTATGCGCTCAAATGGTTGGCGGACTCGGCTTCGGTTGTTCCGGGAACATCGGTGAAAAGCTCGCTGTCTTCGAGCCGACGCATGGTTCGGCGCCCAAATATTCAGGGCAGTACAAGGTTAATCCGATCGCCACGATCCTGGCCGCCAAGATGATGCTTGACTGGCTGGGTGACACGGATGGGGCGCAACGCATCGAGGATGCTGTCGCTGCAGTCATTCGTGAAGGCGAAGTGCAAACCTACGACATGGGTGGATCGGCCACTACCCTCGAGATGGCCGAAGCTATTGCCGGCAAACTATAGGCGAGAATTCTCATGACACATATTGTCATCCACGAAGTCGGTCCCCGCGACGGCCTGCAGATGGAACGGCAGGTCGTTCCGATCGATACCAAAGAGGACTGGATCCGCCGCGTGATGGAATCCGGTGTAGACATAGTGCAGGTCGGCTCCTTTGTACACCCGGTCAAGGTCCCGCAAATGGCCCACACCGATGAACTGATCCGGCGGCTTGTGCAAGACAAGAGTTCCTCCGTAATTCTCGCAGGACTCGCGCTAAACGAGAGAGGGCTGGAACGCGGTCTGGAGTGTGGCGTGGAGATGTTCTGCCTTGGCGCCTCCGCCAGCGAGACCCACAGCCTCAAGAACACAGGCATGGCAACGATGGAGGCAACACGCCGCATCATCGGTGCGGCGAAGCAGGCAGTGGCCGCGGGGGGGAAAGTGCAGGTTTCGGTGCAGTCGGCCTTCGGCTGTGGCTTTGAGGGCCCGGTCCCGGAGGAACGTGTTCTCGAGATGGTTGGCGCGTATGTGGAAGCAGGTCTGTTTAACATCAGCCTTGCCGACACGGCTGGGCACGCCTATCCCGCTCAGGTCGAGCGACTGTTCGCAGCGGTGTTCGACCTCGACCCTAACATCGAATGCGCCTGCCACTTCCACAATACCTACGGGCTTGGGATGGCGAACATCATGGCCAGCCTGCGGGCTGGCGTGACGTCGATTGAAACTTCATTCGCGGGCCTCGGCGGATGCCCGTTCACTAAGGTGGCGGCAGGCAACGTAGCTACCGAGGATTTCGTCAATGCCCTGCAGTTGGAGGGACTGCGCAAAGACGTGGATCTGGACAATTTGATCAACGTGGCCGGCGACGTCGCGAAATATTTCGAGCGTGAGATGCCCGGTTGCGTCTACAAGGCCGGCTCAATTCAAGAGAAGGTGGCGGCATGAGCGATCAAATGCTGAAGGGCGTCCGGGTCCTCGACCTCACTAACGTACTCGCGGGGCCTTTCGCCACATTGCACCTCGCACTTCTGGGTGCGGAGGTTATCAAGATAGAGCGCCCCGGGAGCGGTGACCTGGCGCGCCAGTTGGGCACCTTAACCGAGCTGAACGAGCAACTGATGGGGACCAGCTTCCTGGCGCAGAACTCGAACAAGAAGTCGGTGACTCTTAATACAAAGTCTCCCGAGGGCAAGGAGATTTTCAAGAAGCTGGCCAAGGATGCAGACGTGCTGGTCGAGAACTTTCGACCTGGCGTGATGGACCGGCTGGGACTCAGCTATGACGTTTTGAAGGAGATCAACCCGGGATTGATCTACTGCGCCATCTCGGGATTCGGGCAGACCGGACCCGACGCGCACAAACCGGCATACGACCAGATTATCCAGGGCTTAAGCGGCGAGATGGCCGTCAATGGAGACGAGCGGCTGAATCCTTTGCGTGCCGGGTTCCCGGTGTGCGACACGGTAGGCGGTCTGAACGGTGCCTTCGCCATCATGGCGGCTCTTTACCATCGTGAGCGCACCGGTGAGGGACAATTCATCGACGTCGCGATGCTCGATTCCATCATGCCCCTCATGGGTTGGGTGGCCGCGAACCTGCTGATTGCCAAGCAGGAACCGGTGCCCATGGGCAACGACAACTTCACGGCGGCACCGTCCGGGGTGTTCCGTACCAAGGACGGTCATATCAACATCGCTGCCAACAAGCAGGAGCAGTGGGAGTCGGTTTGTGACGTGCTCGATGTGCCAGAGCTGAAGACCGATCCACGTTTCGAGAAACGCGACGTCCGCAAGCAGAATCGCAAGGCATTGACACCGCTCCTGGAGGAAAAACTGGCCGAACGCGGTACGGGGGAGTGGGCGGAGCTGTTCAATGCGAAGGGCGTGCCGAGCGGCGCAATCCTGAGCCTTGAGGAAGCACTGCAACAGCCACAGATCAAACATCGTAAGGACCTTAAGGATGTTCCGGTCGAGGGTATCGGAACCGTGCCACTGTTTACGCTGACCGCGAAATTTGATCGGACCCCGGGGGACATCACATCGCCGCCACCGCGACTTTCGGCGCATACCGCTGAGGTATTGGCGGGTATCGGCATCACGAAAGACGAACTGACTGATCTGCAGACGAGGCATGTTGTCTGACAACGATTGAGTGAAGGAGAAACATATGGGCATGACCTATGTACAAAAGCTGCTCGCTGGGGCCTGCGGGAAGACGGAAGTGGCGACAGGAGATGTCCTCGAGGTGCCCGTGAACCTGGCGATGTCACATGAGAACGCTGCGCTCGTTATCAATCAGTTCAATGAGATCTTCCGGGACACAGGGTTGCAGCCAAAAGTGTGGGATCCTGCACGGATTGCAATCATCTTCGACCACCGGGTGCCTGCCGAATCGTCGAAGACAGCGACCAACCAGAAGAAGATCCGCAATTTTGTCGCGGAGCAAGGGATCTCGAGGTTTCACGATATTCGTGGTGACGTAGGCGGCATCTGCCACCAGATACTGCCGGAAAACGGTTATGTGAGGCCGGGCGAGGTTCTGGTAGGCACTGATAGCCATACAACGACGCACGGTGCCCTTGGCGCTTTCGCGTTCGGAATCGGGGCCACGGAGATGGCCGCGGTCTGGGCCTTGGGAAGCATTCTCAACGTTGAAGTACCGGGTACGATCAAAGTAGTCGTCAACGGCGAGCTCCCGCCCGGGACCTACGCCAAGGACCTGATCCTGCACCTGGTCGGCCTGCTTAGCGCCGAAGGCGCAAACTTCAAGATAATCGAATTCCACGGGGAGGCAATCCGTAACCTGCCGACCTCGGGCCGGCTGGTACTTTGCAACATGTCAGTGGAAGCCGGCGCAACCGCAGGCGTGGTCCCGCCTGACTGGGAAACACGTCGTTACTTGCGTGACGAAGCCGGTGTTGACGATGAATTTCACTTTGTTGCTCCGGACGTGGACGCGGTGTACGACCGCGTCGTGGAAATCGATGCCTCACAGCTCGAACCACAGATTGCTTGCCCGCACACCGTGGACAACGTAAAGCCGATCGGTGAAGTAAAGGGCAAAAAGATCGACCAGATCGTGGTCGGCTCCTGCACCAATGGTCGTCTTGACGACATCGAGATTGTCGCGCGGACCCTCAAGGGCAAGCAGGTAGCGGAGGGGACACGAATGCTCGTATTCCCCGCGTCGTGGCGCATTTATTCCGATGCGCTGGATTCCGGCTATGTGCACGATTTGATCGCGGCCGGTGCGGTGGTCTGCAACCCGGGCTGTGGTCCCTGCCTGGGCATTCATCAAGGGGCCTTGGGCGACAATGAGACTGCGCTCGCCACCACAAATCGCAACTTCAAAGGCCGCATGGGCAATCCGGGCGCCGAAGTGTTCCTGTGTTCGCCAGTAGTGGCAGCTGCGAGCGCGTTGACCGGCGTTATTTCCGACCCGAGAGAGGTGAACTGAAATGGCCAAAGGCAAAGTCGTACTGAAACTCGGCAACGATATCTCGACCGACATCATTTACCCGGGCCGATACATGGCGACAGTGTTGCCGACGGAGACGCCGCAGTTCGCCTTCGCGGACGATGCAGATTTCAACGAGGCGCTCAAAGAAAAGCAGTTCCCCGCAGGGAGCTTCATCGTGGCCGGTGACAACTTCGGCTGTGGTTCCTCGCGGGAACAGGCCGCTTCGTGCATCAAGGGCTACGACCTGATCGTCGTGGCCCGCAACTTCGCGAGGATATTTCTGCAGAACTCGATAAACGTCGGTCTGAAGATGATCATCTGTCCCGATATTGATGCTGATGAGGGTGATGAGCTGGAGATCAGGGACAACAAGGTCTGGAATCTGACGTCTGACAAGTCCTTCGCGATCGAATCGCTGCCGAAGTCCCGCCAGACCATCATCGATGCAGGCGGCTTGATCCCCTTCGCACGGCAACTGCTGCTAGACCGCGCCTGAGCGAGCCCCGGGAAGGTACACTAGGCGTTCTCTCTGCAAATACCAGAGTCGAAGCGATGAAAAGGCTGTTTGTTGTAGGCATACCGGTTCTCTGTATGTTGTGGTCCCCGTTGTTCGCCGGTATCACGATGGACATGGTAACCAGGGACGCGTCGGGACAGGAGACCGACCGAAGTCATATCTATGCCCAGTCGGGTAAGTTGCGTGTTGACGGCACCGGTGCGGAGAACGTCGCGAATGTAACCATGATTTTTCTTGGCAGTGAATTTCTGATCCTCGATCATGACCAGAAGAGCTATGTCGTCATGGACGACGCGACACTTGACGAGTTTGCGTTGAGAATCAGTGAGGCGATGAAACAAATTGAGGCACAGATCGAGAGTCTGCCGCCGGAACAAAGAGCCATAGCCGAGCAAGCGAGACAGGCTCGAACCAGTTCACCGGTTGTGCCACCCCGAGTTGAAGCAATTGCGACGGGAAAATGGAACGATCGAACCTGTACACAATATCTGATCCATGAGGGTGGAGAAAAGACACAGCTCGTGTGCGCAGCGTCACTGGACCACATCAACGGTTCGGAGGAGATGATGCTGTCGTTTGCCCAAATGGCTGACTATGTGCAGAGAATGACCGAGTCGCTGCCGATATCGACAGACGAGAGCATGAATCCAGGTGAATTGATGGATTACATTGAGGGTTTCCCAGTGCAAAGGACCGCCTACCAGGATGGTGAGGTCGTTGAGGAAGACACGCTTGAGTTGCTCACTGAAGTTGATCTGGACGAGAACCTGTTCCGCGCGCCCGGCGACTACATCAGGATGGACCCGTTTCAGGGGCCCTGAGAAGGTCTGATCGCCGCGTCCCGAAGTCTGCCCATGCGGTGCTTTCGGCGTTGCTTGTTGTAGTTGGATTACCGTATAATCCCGCGCGCACACGGTGGTGGGCGTTTGACGCTCCGTAGCCAGAGTCTTCGTAAGAAAAGGCCCCGACAAGGGGTTTTTTAATGCGAGAAAAAATGGGCCATTGGCCCATTTTTTGTTTGAAAACAAATAGTTAGGTGTTTCGATGACAGGTGATGAGCTCAGAGGATTGCTGGAGCCAGCGATCGAACGACTGGGTTACGAATTATCGGACCTGGAGATGAAACTGGGTGGCAAGAGTGGTGTGGTTCGGGTCTTTATTGATCATCCGGAGGGCATCAGTCTCGAGGACTGCGAAAAAGTCAGTCTGGCCGTTAGCGCGCTTCTTGACGTAGAAGATCCGCTGCCGGGAGAGTACAGCCTGGAAGTTTCGTCGCCCGGTTTGGACAGGAAATTGACGAAAGTTGAACACTTTCAACGATTTGCAGGTGAGATGGTGAAGGTGCAGATGCGCTTCCCCATAGAGGGACGTAAGCGATTTCGGGGCACATTGGTGTCCTCGAATGACGAGAACATTGTGGTCGAAGTGGATGGTGAGACGCACTCGTTGCCGATGGCAACGATTGATACCGCCAGACTGGTGCCCCAAACGGCATAACGATCCGGTATTTTTTGGAGTTTTTGGTAATGAGCAAAGAGATTCTGATGGTTGTCGACGCCGTTTCAAACGAAAAGGGTGTCGAGAAGGACATTATCTTCGAGGCCATCGAAGCCGCACTGGCGTCTGCGACCCGCAGAAAGCACGGCGAGGACATCGAGGTTCGCGTAGCGATCGATCGCGAGTCGGGCGAATACGACACGTTTCGCCGTTGGCTCGTTTTCGAGGACGAGTCGACAGAACTTGAGGTCCCTGATCGCGAACTACGCATGATCGATGCTGTTGATGTAGATGAGAACGCGGAACCCGGTGGCTACGTCGAAGTGCCCATGGAGTCTGTCGAATTTGGTCGCATCGCCGCCCAGACGGCCAAGCAGGTGATCGTGCAGAAAGTGCGCGAGGCCGAGCGTGAGCAGGTCGTCGAGGAATACCAGGAACGCGAAGGGGAAATGCTCTCCGGCTTGGTTAAGCGCGTTGATCGCAACGGTGTCTATATTGACCTGGGTGGCAACGCTGAAGGATTTGTCGCTCGCGACCAGATGGTTCCTCGTGAACCGGTTCGCCCGCAGGACCGTATTAAGGCGCTGCTGACTGAAGTTCGCTCGGAAGTGCGTGGCCCGCAACTGTTCATGACTCGTACATCTTCGCAATTTCTGGTCGAGCTTTTCAAGATCGAGGTTCCGGAAGTTGGCCAGGGCCTGATCGATATTCTCGGTGCGGCTCGCGATCCGGGTTTGCGTGCCAAGATTGCCGTGCGGAGCAATGACAACAGAATCGATGCTGTCGGCGCCTGTGTCGGTATGCGTGGTTCGAGAGTGCAGGCTGTCTCGAACGAATTGGCTGGCGAGCGCGTGGACATCATTTTGTATGACGAGAACCCGGCACAGTTCGTTGTCAATGCCATGTCGCCTGCAGAGGTTGTGTCCATCGTCGTTGACGAAGACGCGCACAGCATGGATATCGCCGTCGAAGAAGATAAATTGTCGCAGGCAATTGGTCGCGGCGGACAAAATATTCGCCTGGCAAGTGAGCTGTCGGGTTGGGAACTCAACGTCATGACAGCTGCCGATGCTGACGAGAAGAGCGAATCGGAAATGAAGGAACTGATAGCGCTGTTTTCAAAGCAACTTGATGTCGACGAAGAGGTTGCGCTGATTCTCGTTCAGGAAGGTTTCTCGACGGTCGAGGAAGTTGCTTACGTACCGGCTTCCGAGCTTGTTGAGATTGAAGAGTTTGACGAGGACATCGTCGAGGAGCTTCGTAATCGCGCGCGTGACGTGCTGCTTACGCAGGCGATTGTGCAGGAAGAGAAAATCGACGAGGCGGAGCCTGCAGAAGATTTGTTGAGCCTCGAAGGCATGGATAAGAATCTGGCGTTCGTGCTGGCAAGCAAAGGCGTTGTGACGCGAGAGGATTTGGCGGAACTCGCAACGGACGACTTGCTCGAGATAAACGAGATGGATCAGGAAGAAGCGGCGGCCCTGATTATGAAAGCGCGCGCACACTGGTTCGAAGAAGCAGAGCAGCAAGCCTGATCGCTGGCTTATGCGGAGTTTAAAGAATGACTGATGTGACAGTTGAACAATTTGCTGAGGTACTGAAAGTACCGGTCGACAAGCTGCTAACCCAGCTTGACGAGGCTGGTATCAAGGTTAAAGGCTCAGGCGATACGATTAGCGACGATGCGAAGCTCGAGTTGCTGACGCACTTACGTCGCAGCCATGGGCAGGATGAGTCGGCCGCCGGCGATCCAGCGCCACGTCGTATTACGCTGAAGCGTAAATCTCAATCGGAACTCAGGCTATCTGGCGCTCAGGGCCGGTCACGCACCGTGAATGTCGAAGTTCGCAAGAAACGAACCTACATTAAGCGCGACGTTCTTGAGCGGCAGGCGCAGGAAGAACAGGAAGAACTCGATCGCAACCGCAAGGAAGAGGAAGATCGCATCGAGGCCGAAAAGCTTGCGCAGGAGCGGCTGGAGGCCGAGAAAGAGCAGGCCGCCAAGCAGGAAGTAGAGGACCGCCAGAAGGCAGAGCAGGCACGCCTGGATGCCGAGGAAGAAACTCGCAAAGCAGCCGAGCAAGTAGCGGCGGCGGCATCTGAGGAAAAAGCGCGGCTCGAGAAAGCTGAGCAGGATGCTCGTGCCCGGCGAACCAAAGAAAAAGCGAAACCGAAACAGAAACAGAAACCCAAAGCGGGTGAAACACGTTACGGCCGTAAGGAACTGCACGTTGCTGGCGACAAGAGCGGCAGACGCAAGCGCAAGACGCCGACACGCCGACGTCCAGTATCTTTGAGTGGTGACGCACAGCACGGGTTCGAAAGGCCGACTGCTCCGGTTATTCACGAAGTGGAGATTCCCGAGAACATCGCGGTGTCCGAACTTGCACAGCGCATGGCGATTAAAGGCAACGCGGTCGTCAAAGTTCTTTTCAACATGGGTGCCATGGTCACGATCAATCAGGTTATTGACCAGGACACAGCAACGCTTGTCGTTGAAGAACTTGGACACGTCGCAGTCCCGACGACCGAAGCGGATGTCGATGAGAAATTGCTGGCTTCCGAAGAGCAGCTCAGCGGTGATGAAGTGAGTCGCCCGCCGGTGGTTACGATTATGGGTCACGTCGACCACGGTAAGACTTCTCTACTCGACTACATCCGCCGTACCCATGTCGCAGAGGCCGAGGCTGGCGGCATTACACAACACATCGGCGCGTATTCTGTTGAAACTGAGAAGGGCACGGTCACTTTTCTCGATACCCCGGGACACGCAGCTTTTACAGCGATGCGTGCACGCGGAGCTCAGGCGACGGACATTGTTGTGTTGGTTGTGGCGGCCGATGACGGTGTCATGCCGCAGACGATCGAGGCGATCTTGCATTCGAAGGCGGCGAGCGTACCAATCGTCGTTGCGGTCAACAAGATTGACCGCGAAAACTCAGATCCGGAACGCGTCAGGAACGAGTTATCGCAACACGAAGTCATTTCTGAGGAGTGGGGTGGCGAGCAACTATTCGTAAACGTGTCAGCAAAAACAGGTGACGGCGTCGATAAGCTGCTCGAGTCGATTTTGCTGCAAGCAGAACTCATGGATTTGAAGGCCGTTGCAGAAGGGCCGGCGCAGGGTCTCGTCATCGAATCGAGCCTGGAGAAAGGTCGTGGCGCGGTTGCCACGTTACTGGTTCAGGCAGGTACGCTGAAGCAAGGTGACATGATCATTGCGGGCGAGGAATACGGCCGCATTCGAAATATGTTCGATGAAACGCAGCAATCGATCAAAGAAGCAGGGCCGTCGAGCCCGGCTGTTGTTCTCGGTTTGTCCAAGACGCCGAGTGCGGGTGATGACTTCCTGGTCGTGAAGAATGAACGTAAAGCGCGTGAGGTTGCCGAGTTCAGGCAAACAAAAACTCGCGAGGCGAAACTCGCGGTGCAGCAAGCCTCGAAGCTCGAGGACATGTTTAGCCAGATGTCGGAAGGTGAGGCATCGACTATAGCCGTGATCATCAAGTCTGACGTGCATGGCAGCGCCGAGGCGCTCAGGGACGCGCTGGCCAAATTATCGACCGATGAGGTCAAGGTTCGGATCCTTAGCTCTGGCGTCGGCGGTATTACAGAGACTGACGCGAATCTCGCCGCGGCGTCCAATGCTGTGATTATCGGTTTCAATGTTCGCGCGGATGCGACAGCACGGGCAGCGATCAAAGAGTCCGGCGTGGATGTTCGCTACTACAGCATCATCTACGAGGCAATTGACGATGTGAAAGCGGCCCTGAGCGGCATGCTTGCACCAGAAATCCGCGAGCAAATTGTCGGATTGGCCGAGGTCAAGGAAGTCTTTTCATCGCCGAAGCTCGGCGACATTGCGGGTTGCATCGTGACTGAAGGATTCGTCAAGCGCCATAACCCGATCCGGGTACTTCGCGAGAACGTGGTCATTTACGAAGGCGAGCTGGAATCGCTACGGCGCTTTAAAGATGACGTCAACGAGGTCAAATCCGGCACCGAATGCGGTATAGGCGTCAAGAACTATGACAACGTGAAGGTTGGCGATCAAATCGAGTGCTTCGAGCGGGTTGAAGTCGCTCGTACGTTGGACTGATGCCGCGCGAGTTTTCACGGAATCAGCGGCTCGGGACGCAAATACTGCGTTCACTGAGCGAGTTGCTGCGTTTTGAGACCAAAGATCCGCGTCTGCAGGGTGTATCTCTGACATCGGTCGATTTGTCACGGGACCTGAGCGTCGCTCGCGTCTATTTCAGCCTTTTGAATCCAGATGACAGCCCGGAGCCCGTGATAGAAGGTCTCGGCAAGGCGTCAGGCTTCCTGAGGGCGAAGCTCGGCGGTGCGATAAAAGTGCGCCATGTGCCAGAGTTACGCTTTATTCACGACGACAGTGCAGAGCAGAGCGACAAGATCAGCCAGCTGATCAACAGTGCTTTGCATCCTGACGACTACAGATAATCAAGATGACTCGCCGTTCCCACAGTCGATCTGAGCCGATCGACGGAGTGTTGTTACTGAACAAGCCCGCCGGTCTGACATCGAATCAGGCGCTGCAGAAGGTGAAGCGCCTACTGAACGCAAGGAAGGCAGGCCACACAGGTAGCCTGGATCCGGCGGCGACAGGAATGCTGCCGCTGTGCTTCGGCGAAGCAACCAAGGTCTGTGCATTTCTGCTCGATGCCGATAAGACCTATCGCGTCACTGCTCGTTTGGGAATCGCTACGGACACCGGTGATGCGGATGGTAGTGAGATTGCCACGGCTGAGGTACCGGATCTGAGCAAGACTGAGTGGACTGCGATTCTGAATGGTTTTCTGGGCGAGTCGATGCAGGTTCCGCCGATGTATTCAGCCCTGAAGAAAGACGGCAAACGGCTGTACGAACTTGCTCGGAAGGGCGAAACTGTTGAGCGCGAGCCGCGAGCGATCCGGATTGATGAACTCGAGTTGCTCGAGATTGCGGGAAATCGACTCGTGTTTCGAGTGCATTGCTCGAAAGGGACCTACGTACGGACTCTGGTCGAGGATATCGCCAGCAAGGCCGGCACCGTGGCACATACCGCAAGACTGCATCGGGAGACTGTTGCGGGCTTTGAGGCGACCGAAATGATGGATCTGACCGGTCTCGAGGAAGCAGCCAGGACTAACCCTGTGAGGCTTCGCGAGCGGTTGTTACCGCCTGATTCGGCGCTGCAGGGCATGCCAGCCGTGAGTTTGGATACGAACGCCGTGGAACGATTTAATGCCGGGCAGGCGGTTTTGACGGATTCTGCGGGCACCGGCGGGCTGGTCAGAGTTTATGCTGGAGAGAGTGAGTTTGTGGGTATTGGCGAACTGTCGGGCGACGGCAAGCTGGCGCCCAAACGCGTGTTTCATATGGGTGAAAAAAACCCGTAGATATTTGATTTTTGACTGTTAATAGGCCCAAACAGACGCTAGAATGCGCGCTGCAAAAAAGGGCTAAGAAGAGAAGAACTGAGGTATATGAGAAATGTCACTGTCTAGTGAGCAAAAAAGCAGCATCGTTGCTGAATATTCCCGCGGAGACGCGGATACGGGATCTCCCGAAGTACAGGTAGCACTGCTATCTGCGCGCATTTCAGAACTCACCGAGCATTTCGGTGAGCACAAAAAAGATCACCATAGCCGTCAGGGTCTGCTGAAGATGGTCAACAAGCGGCGCAAGCTGCTGGACTACATCAAAGCGAAAGACCAGGTACGGTATCGCGAGCTGATTTCCCGGCTCGGTCTTCGTCGTTAAGCGACGAACCACACTGGCAACGAGCTAATTTTGTGCCGCTCCCGGAATGGGATCGCAGCGGCCTGCTATTGCCACATTGAAATTCAAGTAGAGAAATAATTGTGAAATCAGTAAAGAAATCGTTCCAGTATGGGGAACACATGGTCAGCATCGAAACCGGTGCTATAGCACGTCAGGCAGATGGGGCCGTTCTGGTCGATATGGCCGAAACGCAGGTATTGGTTACAGCGGTCGGCCGCAAAGCGGCAGATCCGGGTCGGGATTTCTTCCCGCTCACCGTTAACTACCAGGAAAAGACCTACGCGGCAGGCAAGATCCCAGGTGGATTCTTCAAGCGCGAGGGTAGGCCGGGTGAGAAGGAGGTTCTCGTCTGTCGCCTGATCGATCGTCCGATTCGTCCGCTTTTCCCGAAAGGATTCAAGAACGAGGTCCAGGTGATTGCGACGGTAATGTCGTTGAACCCGGATGTCGATCCGGATATTCCGGCGTTGATCGGCGCTTCTGCGGCTCTGGCGATATCCGGTATGCCATTTGCAGGACCGGTTGGTGCTGCGAAAGTCGGTTACGCTGATGGCGAATAC
>Ga0070723_10000179_pt1 | contig 16477 bp, 14 predicted proteins | sample tdAd002_FD_67277 | JGI IMG/M metagenome (GOLD analysis project Ga0070723, IMG submission 67277) | Marine sediment microbial communities from the Atlantic coast under amendment with organic carbon and nitrate - tdAd00.2 | ecosystem: Environmental > Aquatic > Marine > Coastal > Sediment | place...
TCGCGGCCCTCGTTGTTCTGCTGTCCCACGCGGGCCCAGTCCACCGTGTCGCGTGCGGGCAGGCGGGAAATCGCCGCATCTAGTGCGGTGTCCGACCGCGGATCGTCGAGAACCACGAGATTGTCCCGGACAAGACCAAACCCATTGGTGCTGAGGCAGGGCTTATGGGCGGCACTGTACTGGTAGTACTTGATCGGCGAATTGCCGTGGATGCGGTCCACCAGGAAGGGGATGGTTCCCATACGGAATTGCCCCATGATGTTCTGCAACTGGGCCCCGTCGTATTCTCCCATCAGGTCGACGCCGGGAATTTCCGCCAGCTTGCGATGTACTTCGCGATCAAGGATCTTGCCCCAGATGCCCATGCGCCCGCGTGCGGCGATCCGGGCCACGAGATCGAGGTCCATCTTATTATCGACGTAGCCTATGTAGCCGAACTCGTAGGGCAGGGGGCCTTCGCCGGTATCGGGGGTGATCGGTGTGAACACCCAGTTGGGCAGGGGGGTGCCTTCAGTGCTTTCGAGGCTGGAGGCCGTGTGGATGTCATGCGCGTGCAAACGCTTTTGCAAGAAGGCCTGGCGATCACGACGTGGCATCCGGCGATGTTTCGAGAAATCGTCGATCTCGTCGAACCAATGCACCGCACCGGATGGGGCGGTGATGTTGCCGAAAGGATCGAAATCCACAATCAGCAGTTGGTCGTGGCGCGCGGCGATGTCCTGCAGGTCCCTCTCGATGATTGGAGCCGAGGCCTGACGGCTGCGCAACAAGGCTGCTGGCAGGGAAACACGTGATCGGGAGAGGATCCGGTCTGCAGGAACATGCTCGGCAATCCGACGCAGGGGTGTTCCGGTGCCCCGTGGCCCGCGCCATGGCGGGAACACTGGGCGATCAATGATCCAGGCCGGTATACCGGCCTGATCGCACAGCCCGAAGGCAGGCTCCATCATGGCCCAGTCCCTGACGCAAGGTCCAAGCTGCTCGTAGTACCAGATCGGTCGATATGGTACGAAAACCACCGCGCTTCCGGTCATATGGAGGCTCCCCCTTGTCGTGTCTGCTCAGTGACGGATGGCCAGGTAATCTTCGTATTCCTGCGGTGTTCCGAGGAAGTCGAACTGTGCCCGCGGCAGGTTCCGGTAATGCACGGCGTTACCGGCATCAATCAGGCCCTGATACATGGGGGCAACGTATTCTTCCTTTTCGGCATGGCCGGGGGCGTAGTGCCTTGCATGAAGGTCGAGGAACAACTGCGATGAGCGAAACCCGTACAGCCCGACGGAACATAGCCTCGAGATGCGCTGCTTTTCCACCACGCGCCGCGCCAGTCCCGGCTGCTCCGGGTCGGGGTCAACAAAGGACCAGTGATCGCCGGGCAATTCGGTGGCATCAAGATAATCGGCACCGATGTCCGGCCCCTCGGGCTTGCGGAAATCGTGGTAGACTGTGTCGATGTTGAAGATCGTCACGTCTTCGTCCGGAGCCGCACCGGACCCCAGGATGCCGTGGCGGACCGTGTCAGCCTGCCCCTTGGTGGGCGCAGACAGCGCGACGGTATGGCAGTGATCCGCAGCCAAGCCTATGTCGGCCGCCCAGGCACGGATCGTGTCCCTGTCGATGATGGTGTCGAGGTGGATAAAGCAGAAGCCATCGGTTTCGAAGTACTGCGAGAAGCCCTTGAGACTGGCCTGAAACAGGTTCAGCCCGCCGCCGACATCAAGATAGTATTTCGGCTTGTCGTAACCCGCCTTAGTAAAGCGCGAGCTGAGCCCCGCCATCGGAAAATAGAACATCAGGCCTCCAGGGCGAAGAATGACTTGTAGGCTGTCCCTAGCATCGCAACCTGGCGGTCCGGCCGGTCCGAATGCAAAGGCAGCATCGACAGGAAGAGATGAACCAGCATGGCGTCGATCTCCCGCGGCGACTGGGTATTCGCGATGGCAGAATTGCGGAAGGCTTCGATGATGCGGCCCCAACGCGGGTTGTCGCGGTAGGGGGCCTCCATCACGAGAATGTCGCCCTCAAGCCGGGCGCGGACATATCCTGCAATGATGAGATCGTAGCCGCCGACCACCGAATGGGCCAGCTTGGCCACGTCGTAGCTTTGCAGGCCATGGATCGATCGGGTGCCGTCAGGCAGCTCGCCACGAGGGTCGATCACCCGCACGGAGACACTGCGAAAGTCGAAGAAGATGTTGGAAAAGCAGAAATCCCCGTGGATCATGCATTCCGGGCCGTGATCCATGTCGGAAATGATCTGGCCGGTCACCTCGACCATTTCGCTGACTGAGGGCAGGGCGCAACCATCCATGCGGCGCGCGCGCTCTAGGATCCTCCCCTGCTCGGACGCAGCGAAGGTTTCGAGACGCTCACGGGTCTTCGTGCCGAAGTACAGGTCGGGGTCACCCCCAAGAGGCGCTTCGGGACGCACGGCACGACACTCCTTCAGGAAGGCCGCACAGGCATCAAAGATAGCAACCCAGGTCGAGGTCTGCAATTCGCCGTAGACCGCAAGATTGCTGAGCGTCGAAAGATACGTGTTGGCAGTGGCATAGCCTGCAAGTCCGCCGGGAGTGCGCTCCCCAAGAAAGGCAGGAGTGAACGCGCGCATATGCGCAGGAATATCCGTGAACCAGGCGGCTTCGGACTGGATCTTGCGCGTGTTCTCGCTGCCCTTGATGACTTCGCGGGCGGTGATCTGAAGCTCGTTGAAACCTCGCTGCGTCGTCACCAGTCCCGTGGATCGGAAGTACGTTTGCACATGGCCAAAGTCGAACCAGTCTCCGTCTGCGACAAGGCTAAGGGCGTGCTGCTCGTCATAAAGGCGGATTGCCGAGAGGAAATCACCCTTGGCCCGGATGATTGACCGCAGAAGGTCGGGAACGCTTGAGAAGGCAAAGAGACCAGACAGTGTCTTTTGGGCATGATCGCGCGCACGGCTGCCGAACAGGTCTGCAAGGTCGGCCCAGCGGTATTCCCCCCAAGATGAATGTACCGAGACAGCATTCCTGCTGAACCTTTCGATCCCGGTGATGACTGTATCACCGTAAAGTACGACGATCTCCGCGTCATAGATTCCGATGGCATTGACACAGTTTGCAATGGCTTCGCCGATACGCAGGGTCGGGTCGCTTGGAATGATCGTCAGGCCCAAGGCTTCGATCTGTTGACGATCTTCCGGATGCAGATCAAAGCCTTCGGGCAGGGAAACGTAGACCTTGTCTACCAGCTTGCTGATTTCGGCATATTGGCGATGCAACAGACGGCGACTGCCAAGTGGAACAAGGCAGGGAGGGATACGGCCAAGTTCGGCCGAGAGACTGTCTGGGAGAAAGGCGCCCGAAGCGATGAGACCGATCCTCACGTGTGTGCCTCCTGCGCCAAGCGCTCCGCAATTTCCTCTGGAGAGAGTTCCACGAATTCACTGGGGCGAATGGCACGGTCATCGACGTAGAAGCCATCATGACCGCACCACGGCTTGCCCACGATGATTTCGTCATAGGGAACATCATGGCGCGCCAGCCAATCCAGAATGACAGGCAAGGTATTTGCATTGATCTTGCCAATATTGCCTTCATAGGTGCGCATGTTTCGCGCAGTAAAAATGCAAATAGAAAACCCAATATCTTGAAAAGATTTCATCTTTTCAATTACATCCATCTTGGGAAGGGCGTCTTCATACCCCTTGTCGGCCACCTTGGACGAGATGGTTTCATCCAGGTCCATGACAATCTTGTTCATCGTCTAAAATCTTTATCTTCAACGTCTCGCGTCGAAGCTGACCAGCGTCGCGATGCCGGAAAACAAACGGCGGAGCCTTCGTTCTATCCTGATGCCGATGCACCAGACATCCTTCTCCGAGTCAACCCTTTCGCGGGTGCAGAACCGCCACCATGCCCGGAATAGGCCCTGTACGCACGAAGGCCTCCAAAACGGCAAGATTTTCATGAGGTCTGCGTTGTCCGCTTGATGCGGTCGATTGTAGCGACGCCGACGTTGAAGTGGCGTGCGATAGCGCGGATGGATTGGCCGTCTTTGAGCACAACCGAGCCTGACCCGCGAGCTGACCTTGCCGGGACATCGCGTTCGACAGATGCCCGTGTTCTCGCGCAGCGGGTCAATATAACGCTCTCGGACGGGCGACGGGTCGTGGTGGAAGGGCCAACGGCATTGTCGGCGGTTCTCGGGCTGGTGAAGGGCCTGATGGCATGATCCCGGTCCCGAGCAATACGCGGGTCTGGGAAGGCAATTGTCACGTGGCCGACATGTTACTGCCGACCAGGGAGGCCGATCGCCGTCAGCCAGCCGTTCTTCAACCGGGGGTGCCGACCGGAGCCGCGGCACCGCGGCGGGCGCGTTCCTGCCCCAGCGCGAGGTCGAAATAGGCCTGGCCGATGGCCTCCCAGGTGTAGCGCCGCGCGGCGATCTCGCGCATGGCGGCCCCGTTGGCGGCGGCCCGCTCGGGGGTCAGGGCCTCCAGCGTGGCGGTCAGCTCGGAGGCGGACATGAAGTAGTCTGCCTGCTCCTCGGTGGAGTAGCGGTTGAAGTTGCAGCCATGCGCCAGCACCGGCACACCGAACTGCATCATCTCGACCAGCGAGGGGTTGGTGCCGCCCGCCGAATGGCCATGCACGTACATGGTGGCGCGGTCGCGGATCGCGCGCAGCGGGCGGGCGTCGTAGACCGGGTCGAGCAGCGTCAGGTTGGCATGACCGACGTATTTTTCCTTGAGGTCGCGACCATAGGTGCTCTTGGCCCAGTTGCCGACAAAGACCAGCGGCCGGTCGGTGGCAGCGAAGGCCTCGAGGATCATGCCGACGTTGTTCTCGGGCTCAATCCGGCACAGCGCCAGCGCGTAGCTGTCGGGCAGGCCCTTGGGCAGATCACCGCCCGGTTCCGCCGCCAGCGCATGGTCGCCGCCATAGGCGATGACCTCGCAGGGCTGGTCGAACTCCTCGCGCACGTAGTCGCGGATCGCGTCGTTGTCGGCGATCACCACGTGGCTGTGGCGCACAGCAAAGGCTTCGGACTTGCGGATCAGCCAGCGCGCAAAGCCGCCCCATTTCTCGCGCCGCCATTCGATGCCGTCGATGTTGGTGATGAAGCGGGTGCGGCTGACCAGCTTGAGCAGGGGCAGCACGAAGGAGCCACCATGGCCGAGCAGGATCGCCACGTCGGTGCCGCGCCAGGCGGCATCGATCAGCGACCACATGTCGTAGAACATGGCTTCCTTGCCGTTGGCCTCGAGCGGTAGGTAGCGCAGGCGCACCCCGTGAAAGCTGTCCATCTGCGTGTCATAGGCGCGCGAGGAGCAGTAGACCTCCATGGCGGGGAGGTCCATCGCGTCGCGGTTGCGCTCGTGGTAGTATACGAGGTTCTCGGCCAGCGTTTCGAAGCCGCCGTATTGGGCGGGAACACCCACGCATCCCAGGATGGCGACGGTCCGTTTGCTCTGAGCTTTCATGTCTGCGGGTCTTTCGGATCAGAAGGTGTCCATAGCCAGACCCGTGAAGCACAGGTCCCGCAATGCATCGTTACGGTCCCCGAGGTCACGCAGGATGACGTGCCAGGGGGAGGGGGACAAGCGCTGTGGCAGGAAGGGGCCCTTGCCCGCCGCCTTGCCCGTGGTGGGGAAGACCGGGGTCAGGCAGACCGGGCCGCGCAGCTCCTTGCGCGGCAACGTCAGGCCACTGGCCGCAAGGTCGCTGTCCGCGACCCGCCCCAGCGAGAAACAGGCGCGCGACTGGGTGGTGTTGACCACCGACTGGCCGACCCCACCCGGGGTCAGGAAATACGCCCGCGAAGGGTTGGACAGCCGCCAGCGCAGCCAGTCTGCATCCATGTCCAGCGTCGGGCGGCCCGGATACTGCGGCGGTTGCCGCCACATCGCGAGGCGGATCTGCCCAAGCGTGTCAAAGCCCAGTTTCGTGCGAAAGCCGTGGATCGAGTTGGCATTGGCCACCCCCACCACGAAGCGGTAGCCCGCCGCCTCGGCGCGGCTGTAGGTTTCCTCGGCCAGCCGGGTGAACAGACCGCGGCGCTGGTGCTCGGGGTGGGTGGCGGTGTTGACCGAGAGCAATCCGTTCAACTTTTCGCCGCCGACATTGTAGAGGCGGGGGATGGTGACGTAATGCGCGGCCAGCACCCCATCCTGGAAGGCATCGACCCCCACCGCCGTGCCATGGGGATTGGCCTCGTACAGCCACTCCACGTAGGCCGCCGTCAGCTTGTCGTTCGCGCAATAGGCCTTGCGGAACAGCTCGAGGTAGTCCTGCACGCTTGCCCGTTCGAGCACGTTCACGAATTCATAGTCAGACATGGGCACTCTCTTTGGTCTTTGCGGTCTCGGCAACGTCCGAGCAGGCGACCCGGGGCGTATCGGCCCAGTCGATGGCCGCTTCAGCCTGTCCCATCGAGACAAAGCCGTCCTCGGCGGTCAGGCGTTCGAGCTTGCCAAGCGCCCCGGCCAGACCGACGTAGGATTTGAACCGCCGGGCGCGGCTCAGGCCCGGCACCATCGGCTGCTCGGGGTCGAAGTCGCGCGGGTGAAAATAGGTCATCACGTAGTCCGACCCGGCAAAGCCCCGGCGCAGGGCCGGGTAGGGCAGCAGGCGGAAGTAGCCGCCTCCGCTGAACACCAGCCGCCGCCCCAGCACCGTGCCATAGCTCATGGGGAACATGCGCATCTCCCGGCCGGACAAGGTTTCAAGTCGGCAGGGCCGTCCTTCGGGAAAACCGGGCAGACCGCCATGGGCGCGCGGGGCCGGGAACACCGAGGCATCGACCTCGATGCCACTGGCTGCGAGGATGTCAAAGGCCCACAGGCAGTCCGGCGTGATCGAGAAGCCCGGCGCGCGGTAGCTGCGCGGACGCGCCCCCGTGGCCGCCTCGATGTGGTCGAGCGCGCGCCTGAGGTCGCCTTCGAACTCTTGCGGGGTCTGGGAATAGACCAGCTGATGGCGATAGGAGTGGCAGCCGATCTCATGGCCGCGGCGGGCGATCTCGGCCATGACGCCGGGCGCGACCTCGGCCATCCAGCCAAGGATAAAGAAGGTCGCGGTTTGCTGTGCCCGATCACAGTAATTGAGGATTCTCTCAACACCACTTTCTATTCGAGAAGGAAACGTGCGCCAAGCGTCCACGTCTCTGGTCTCGTCATTGTCAAGAATATGAAACCAGTCCTCTACGTCAAACGTCAGAATCTTCATAAGATATCCAGTTTCTTGCAGAAATCATTTCTTCATCCAAGAATGGACTTGATGAAATTCAACATTTCATCACTGCCTCAACACACAGACTGTCCATCCAAAGGTGCCGCCTCAGCGCCCCAGCCGTTCTGATGCCTCATCACTCGCCATAGAACGGCATACGCGTGCGGCCCGCCCCGCTACTATGGACCTCCCACAATTGGGACCCGGCTGGGATATTATGGTTTGCTATTCAGCGCAAGGTGACGACAGAGAGAGACTAGTCACCCGAATCTAAAGTTCGGTGCATAGGGTCTGCTGGGTTCGCTAGCAGAACCGTTTGACGGACGCGAGGATTTCATCGGCGGACTTGACCCACCTGTAGGGCTTGGGATTTTCATTATGGGCTTCGATAAAGGCGATGATGTCGGCCTCCAGTTCGGCGGTGGAACGATGCACGCCGCGTTGCAACTGCTTACGGGTCAGTTCCGCGAACCAACGTTCCACTTGGTTGATCCAGCTGGCTGATGTCGGGGTGAAGTGGATGTGCCAGTGCGGGCGGCGGGCCAGCCAGGCTTTGATTTTCGGCGTCTTGTGCGTGGCGTAGTTGTCCATCACCAGATGCACGTCCGGCCCTTGCAGCACTGCGGCGTCGATTTTTTTCAGAAAATCGAGGAACTCAGTTGCCCAGTGGCGCTTGTAGCATTTCCCAATCACCGCACCTGTTGCGATGTCGAGCGCAGCGAACAGCGAGGTTGTTCCGTGACGGACATAGGTGTGGGTTCTCCGCTCGGCGACACCGCGCGCCATCGGCAGCACCGGCTGCTCGCGGTCCAATGCCTGGATCTGGGATTTCTCGTCCACGCACAACACGATGGCTCGGTTCGGCGGCGACATGTAGAGACCGACGATGTCCTGCACCTTGTCGACGAACAACGGATCAGTGGACAGCTTGAACGTCTCGCTCCGATGGGGTTGCAGGCCGAAGGCCGTCCAAATCCTGCGGATCGTGGTGTGCGACAGGCCCGTCTCGGCGGCCATGGTCCGGATCGACCAATGGGTGGCGTCCTTGGGCGTCGTGTTCAGCGTGCGCTCGATCACCTCGTCCGCCACACGCCCAACCATCGCATCGTCTCCTCATATATGTCAGTCAATGATACGAACTATGGTTCCGGGTGACTAGGGGCAGGATTCATAACCAGAACATGACCACGGCTGCCAAGGCGCATGCCGACAGGAAGACCTTCGGGCACCTGTCGTAACGGGTCGCGACCCGTCGCCAGTCCTTGAGGCGAGCGAAGCTGTTCTCAATCTTGTGGCGTTTTCGATAGCGCGCCTCGTCATGGGGGATTGGAGCCTTGCGGTTCTTTCGTGAAGGGATGCACGGCGTGATCCGGCCCTGCTGTAAACCGTCCTGCCGGGCGGGGTCGCCGTGGCAGGATCAGTCTTGGCCGCTATCTGCACATATTCTGGGCAGAGTGGTCCCTATTGCTTTCGCGTTTTGTAATCATAACGGTAGCCGTAGCCGTAGCCGTAGCGTCCACTTGCCTTTCTTGGGTCGAAACCGTTGAGGATCGCTCCGGAGAGGCTCAGGCCGGCGGAAGAGAAGGTCTTGATGCTTGCCTCTATCTCTCCCAAATGGGTGGCGTCGTGACGCGCAACGAAGATTGCGGCTCCGGTGTTGCGTGCCACGATGACGGGGTCTGTCACTGCGAGCGCAGGTGGCGTGTCGAAGATGGTCAGATCAAAATTATCTGCGCACCACGCCACGAGATGCGAAAACTCGGCCCGCATGAGCACTTCTGAGGGGTTTGGCGGGTATCTTCCGCTCGACAAAAACGACAGTCCATCGATAGGCCCACCTACTATGGCATCTGCGACCTTAGCACTCCCGGACATGACTTCCGCCAGGCCGGGATGGTTGCGTGGCATCTCGAAATGCCGCCGCAACTGGCCGCGCCGCATATCGGCGTCGATCAGGCAGACGCGCTGCCCGGCTTGCGCCGATACAACCGCAAGATTCAGGGCAATAAAGCTCTTTCCCGCTTCCGGATGAGCGGAGGTTATGCATAGGGTCGGTGTCTTTGCATCGAGCATGCCGAAATGCAGACTGGTGCGCAGTGACCGCAGCGCCTCAACTGTCAGATCCGCAGTTTCCTCCATCGCGAGGATCGGCAGTTTTCCCCGCCTGCGGGTGCCCGTGTCCGCCATCTTGTTGTAATTGATCGTCGCAAAGACAGGCAGCCCCAGTTTCTCCAGTTCGGAACTGTCCGAAATGCCCTTTCTAAGCCAGCTCCGAAGTAGAGCGAGCCCGATACCGATCATTCCGCCCAGCACCATGAACAATGCAAGCATCATGGCCTTTCGTGGTGCAACGGCAACTGGATGGGCAGTGGCCGCGTCGATGATCCTGACATTGCCTATGGTACTGGCACGCAAGACCTCGACTTCCTGCGAACGGGTGAGAAGTTCGGTGTAAATCCGCTGCGCCAGCTCCATTGCACGGGTCAGGTCCAAGACCTGCCGCTGGGTTTCAGGCAGAGCGCCCACCTGCCCGCGCAGTTCGGCGAGCCGCGCCTCGAGCCGCGCCCTCTCATCGAGCAGGGCGCGATAGGTCGGATGCGCGGGGTTGTAGCGTTGTCGCAATTCGTCTTCATTGCGTTGGATCCCGGCCAGTTCACCCTCGATCCGGGTGATTTGCTCCAGAATGGTCTGTGTCTCTAGGCTAAGATCGACTGTGCCCTGGGTCTGACGGAAATCGTTCAGAGCCGCCTCGGCTTCACGCAAAGTGCGTTCGGCGATTGGCAGTTGTTCTCGGATGAAGACAAGGCTGTTCTCGGCCTCGGCGGCGCTACGGGCAACGTTCTGACGGGTATAGGCCTGAATGATCGCGTTCAGCGCCCGGGTCGCCTGTGGTCGGCTCGTATCATTGAGACGGGCCTCGAGAATATTCGAGCCGCGCCCGCGCTCTGCAATTGTCAGGTTCTCTCTGAGCGAATTCACCGCCCTGATATCATCGAGCTGCCTGATGGCAAAAACCCGGCGGGCAGCGGCTTTGGCGGTTCCGATGGTCAGCGAGAACCCCATGTCTTCCATGGTGATGCGCTCGCCGACATGGCCGGTGACGAGACGTCCGTCCGGGAGGGCGAGACGAAAATTCTCTGCATCCAGGATCGTGAGCTCGATTTCGGTGTTGAGCCAGACCGGGGGGACGACGAGCTGCTCCAGCATGATGTTTTCGTCTGGTCGTATATATTGGGCAGGCAGCAGCCCTTCGATGACCGGGATACTATAGCGCGACAGGAGAGTGCCGATGATAGGAACCCTCTTGGGCTCGACGCGCCAGTCAAGGTTCTGGTCTGCGACGGCCTGACCTAGCACCATACGTGATCGCAGGATCTCGATCTCTGTCACGCTGCGTGGAGCATTTTCGACCATATCCGAGAGGCCACTGGGGAGAGCCAGAGACCCCGTCCTTTCCTCGAGCTGCAAAAGTGCGTCGGCCTGAAAGGTTGGATCTGTATTGGCGATGGTGAAAACACCTGCCGCGACCCCGATCGCCGTGGTCAGGGCAATCAGCCACTTCCCCTTCCATAGAGAGCTGAAGAGCTGGCCGAGGTCGATTTCGTCACCATCGGCAACCGTCCCGTTTACCAGTCCTGTCCGATTGCTGTTCGTTACGTCCGTCACTTGAAGCGTAGGTTTAATTTCTTTATTTTTCAATTATTCAACCCTTGCCTGATGGTGCCAGCTTGGCAGCCCATGCAGTACCTGCCTTGTCTATCAGAGAAAAAACTTCTTCATGAAATTGCCGGGAGCGGCGGTAGGGATCAGGGATCCCCCGGCCGCCCAGCCAATGGTCGAACAGCATGACCCTGCCGGACAAATCCGGAGCAGAAGAGATGATCGCGCGTTGGTGGCCGGGTTCCATGACCAGAATTAGGTCATTTTTCAGCCCGATCCCGCGAGTGAACTGTCTGGCGATATGCCCGTCGAGCAGTATGCCGTGTTGCGATGCGACATCGGAAGCTGTTTCGTCGGCTGACACACCGACGAGTGCGCCGATGCCGGCCGAAGACATTTTCATGTCTGATCCACGCTCCGTCAGGCGTGACGCGAGCAGGCGCTCACCTACCGGTGAGCGGCAGATATTTCCGACACAGACGACGACAATTGAACGGAACATCGGCGTTTCCACGGGTCAGTCCGGTATGTCATTTGCGGTGTTGATTGCCTGCACCGATGGCAGCAAGCGAGAGATTGTGTCGTTCCAGTGCTGAATAGGCGAGCGCATGACATAGATCACATCCCCGGGTTCCAGAACGAAGCTGGTACCCAGCAGCAAGCCAGTGGGATCAGACGTGTCGAGCTGGAACACCAGCGTCCTCGTCCCATGGGATCGGAATACAAGGACGCCTCGTGCGTCTGCGCGCGTTTGCTGCAAACCGCCACGGCGAGTAATGGCCTGGACTAGGGTAATCTGTTCTTGCGAGAGGTCAACCACATCCGGTCGGGACACTTCGCCGAGCACATAGGCTTCCTCGGCGCGGCGGCGTGGAATGCTGACTACATCGCCATTGCGCAAGACAGGATTGTTCTGCGCCAGCCCGCCCGACAGGAAACCCTCCACATCGACCTGGTACATGCGACCGCCGCGCTGGACACTGACATTGCGGAGCTCTGCATCGTCAGTGAACCCGCCTGCAGCGTTGATCGCTTCGATCAGGCTCAGTGGGACGGCGGTAAGTGCCTGACGGTTCGGGGTGTTAACCTCGCCGGAGACGACGATGGCCTGTGCGTTGTAGGCTGCGATACGGACTTCAACCTGCGGATCGGGAATGAAGGTTGCGAGCTGCTGCGAGATGTCACCGCGAATTTGGTCTACCCGCCGTCCAGCGGCCTGAATCGTGCCAATGTAGGGATAGTTGATGGTGCCGTCACTTCCGACCTGAAACCCGCTTTCGGCCGCGCTCCGTTGAGGGCCGGCCGGCAGCGTGAGCTCGGGGTGATTGAAAACAATGACTGACAGGATATCGCCGGGGCCGACCAGATAGGACCATTGCCGACCCACGGGGAGAGAGGAGGGTGTGTGCCCCCGGGCAGGGCTGGTGAAATTGGCGATGTTATTCGCATCGAGTACGATTACCGATACATCTTCGCCAAGGTTGCGCTGCGCCTCGGTTGATAGTGGAAACGTAACATGCCCATCCGAGCATGCTGCAAGTAGAAATAGCAGGAGGAACATGCCGAGTGCGCGGATACGTGCTGAAAACCGGATTGCAGCGTCCGAAACACTGAAAGACAAGGGATAGAATGTCGAAACGATCGGCATGAGTCACAAATCTCCGCTTTTAGCTGCCTATGACGGCACGCTCCAGTGGGTAATCTGCGTCCAAGGGCCACGGCGCGGTCATTTCCGGAACCTGCGTGCAAGCTTGACCGCTGCCGGATGGGAAAGTGAGAACGCCAGCATGAAAGCTCCCAGGGAGCACCATGCGGCGGCCGGTCGGTCCCACAGCACTACGCCCGTGATGACAGGGGCTGTGATGCTGGGCAGTAGGATCAGTGTGGTCAGCGGATTGGAGCGCTGGCGTCCCCGATAGCCGAACCACGCCAGGTCAAGCATCCGGCGGACCTTCTGATGCAGGTGCATCCTGTCCGGGTGCATGATCGCAGCTTTTGTGGCCAGCCGCCGCAAGATTGTGTGAACGATATCGGCGAGTGGCCAGAAGATGACAAGCATCAGCGCGGGGACGGCGACTGTATCTATTTTCCATACCAAGAGAATCGGTAGCCACACCAGAAGGTGACCGAGCCCATAAGCGCCTGCATCACCTAGGAAGAGGTGCGCATATGGCCAGTTCAACGGTATGAACCCGATAGTCCCGGCCACAAGCAGGAGAGCAAAGACGGTAATTTCGGTTTGTCCTGCCCGCGCGCTGATCGCAGCGCAGCCCAGGGCGGAGACCGTGACAACCACAGATGCGAGCCCGTTCATCCCGTCAATCAGGTTGACCGCGTGACAAAATCCGGCCGAGAAGAGAACAGTGAGTGTAATCGCCACAAACGGGAGAGACATGGCTGCGTCAAGATAGGGAATGTCTGACCGTGGCGCCCATGCCCCGAGCAAGCTGACCGCAGCAATTGCCGAGACGATAGCGGCCAGAAATCGTCCGCGTGGCGAAACCCGGTGGCCAAAATCTTCCGCCAGCCCGGCTATGAATACGGGAAGAGCCGATAGCAGTAGAAGCAGTGTTTGGTCGGCTTCCTGGAATACGATTCGAATAATGGCCACGGTCAGAAGCGACAGCAGGACAGCTACGCCACCAACGCGAGCCGGCTCACCGACATGCGAGGACTGTACGGCGAGGCAATCCCCGCGCAGCTTTGTGAAGGCACGAAAATGGGTGTGGCTGTAAAACAGTAAAACACCATAAAATAATGAAATAAAAAATACAAACAAATAGTTACACCCGAAAGTTAGCGGTCTGAAGTAGGCGGCATATCATGGCTGTGTTCAAGACGCCGTCGCTCTCAGAGCGAAGGGATATAACACCACCAAAAAAGCTAATGCTGTCCCGTTCGAACCACCACCCGACCTTTCGATAGTGCCCCTGGGCTTCTCAGATCGGCATCTCCTCAGAGCGCCGCGCGCGGCTGATCGATCAGCTGGAATTGCACGAGGAATTGGAAGCTGCCGCCACCGAGGATGCGCTGGCCGCTAAAGACGCCGCGCAGGACGACAACACGAGCACCGTGCGAGCATTTGCCCGAAGAAAGCCCGTGCCAAAGCCTTTCCTGAGGATCTTCCGCGTGAACGTGTCGTGGTCGAGGCTCCGACAACCTGGAGAGCACCGCAAAGTGCGGGGCAGTTGCTTTTGGGATTTGACGATGCCAATGCTTTCTGATGCCTGCCATGGACCTGTCGCGGTTTGATGCCGCTCCTTTGATAGCATTTACTGCAACAAAGGAGATGAACTATGGGACTGAAACGGACGGACGAATTCCGTAAGGATGCGGTGCGCATTGCACTGACCAGTGGACTGAAGCGCAAACAGGTGGCTGATGATTTGGGTGTCGGTATGTCGACACTGAATAAGTGGATCACAGCACATCGAGACACGGATGTGGTGTCGCAAGAGGATTTGGACCTCGCAAAAGAGAATGACCGGCTTCGACGTGAGATCCGGCTCCTCAAGGAGGAGAGGGAAATTCTAAAAAACCGTTCCGGGCCGCAGCCCGCCTGTGCGCGGTAGCAACAGTCTGTGCTATGCTGCGCCTGAAGGGCAGTTGCCGATGGCTTATTGGTGGGCTGGACCCCGTTAGAAAACGTGGCACATGGGCTGATGCGCACTTGAGAGTGGTGACGCCGCCATCGCGGTGATCCCGGTTAGGAAGATGACAAACTTGCATGGCCCACGCCCTTCGACTTGAACGAAGGATATGCCATGACGAAGCGTAAGACCGGCGGCCACCCGGATTTGAAGATGGTCAACCCCAATGCGGCTTCGATCGATATCGGCTCGAAAACGCACATGGCCGCCGTCAATCCTGACGCGGACGCCATGCCGGTGCGCGCCTTTGGGACATTTACCCAAGACCTGCACGATCTCGCTGCCTGGTTCCGCTCATGCGGCGTTACCAGCGTGGCCATGGAATCCACCGGCGTTTACTGGATACCAGCCTTCGAGATCTTGGAAGCACATGGCTTCGAGGTCATCCTTGTGAATGCCCGCTACGCCAAGAATGTGCCGGGCCGCAAAACCGATGTGAGCGACGCTGGATGGCTGCGCCAGTTGCATTCCTACGGCCTGCTTCGCGGCAGTTTCCGCCCTGAGGCGGAGATCGCCACCCTGCGCGCCTACATGCGGCAAAGGGAACGACTCACTGAATATGCTGCCGCTCACATCCAGCACATGCAGAAGGCGTTGATGGAGATGAACTTGCAACTGCATCATGTCGTTTCCGACATTACGGGCTCAACGGGCATGCGGATCATCCGTGCCATCGTTGGAGGCGAGCGTGATCCTGAAGTTCTTGCCGCTTTCCGGGATGTCCGCTGTAAATCCTCGATGGATACGATCAAAGCCGCACTGGTCGGCAACGACCGTGAGGAGCACATCTTTGCGCTTACCCAGTCTCTGGAGCTTTACGACTTTTACAAAGCACAGATCGAGGCGTGCGACCGAAGGCTGGAGGCGGCGGTTGGAGAGCTGACTGTCCGGGCAAATGATGACCTGGCGCCGCTGCCGAAGGCACGGATCAAAGGCAGGCAGCACAATGCGCCGTCCTTCGATGTTCGGGCCGCGCTTTACGGGGTGTTGGGCACGGACCTGACGCAGATGCACGGGCTTGGGCCATCGCTGGCTCTGAAGCTTGTGGCCGAATGCGGCACGGACCTGCGCGCTTGGAAAAGCGCCAAGCACTTCACCTCGTGGCTCTGTCTGGCCCCGGGCAACAAGATCTCTGGGGGCAAACTGCTGTCATCTCGGACGCGCCGATCTTCAAGCCGCGCAGCTGCCCTCCTGCGTTTGGCTGCTGTCACGATTGGCCGAAGCGACACGGCCCTTGGCGCGTTCTATCGGCGGCTGTCGTCACGTATCGGCAAGCAGAAGGCGGTCACAGCGACAGCGCGCAAGATTGCCGTATTATTCTACAACGCCGTTCGCCATGGCATGACATATCAGGATCAGGGGGCGGCGGTTTACGATGAAAGACATCGGCAACGCGTGTTCTCGAACCTTCAGCGGCGCGCCAAGACCCTCGGTTTTTCATTGGCTCCCATTCCTCAGACAGAGGCTGTTTCTTAGGAAGGCCACCCAGTTCTTCGCGGGCCTAAAGCAATGAAGTTTAGGTTTATCGAAGAACACAGGTCCGACTTTCCAACCAATCGTCTTTGCGATGTCGTCGGCGTTAGCACGCGCGGATTGCGGGCGTTCCGCAGCCGTCCGGCCAGTCGCAGGCAGCGGTCCGATCTGGTGACGCTGGCACATATCAAGGAACAATCTCGTCTCAGCTTGGGCAGCTACGGCAGGCCACGGATGACGGAAGAGCTGAAGGAAATCGGCTTGGATGTCGGACATCGCCGGGTTGGCAGATTGATGCGCCAGAATGGTATATCCGTCGTCAGAACCCGTAAACACAAGGTCACCACAGACAGCGATCACAAGTTCAACATTGCGCCGAACCTGCTGGATCGTGATTGATTGTGTCCCGGGAACTGGTGTAACTTTGTTCTTCGGCCTTAGCTCGGCCGCAATTACAGGGCGGCGATTTCCGCCGGGTCCATG
>Ga0070723_10000181_pt1 | contig 16377 bp, 13 predicted proteins | sample tdAd002_FD_67277 | JGI IMG/M metagenome (GOLD analysis project Ga0070723, IMG submission 67277) | Marine sediment microbial communities from the Atlantic coast under amendment with organic carbon and nitrate - tdAd00.2 | ecosystem: Environmental > Aquatic > Marine > Coastal > Sediment | place...
GATTTCGCCAAAGCAGGTTTTTATCTGTGCGGCCTGGCGCAAGGTCCAAAATTTGCCGGTGAGTCCATCGCCCAGGCACGGGGGGCGGTCGCAAGAGCGATGACGGTACTTTCGAAGCAAAGAATGGTAGCCGAAGGGATGATAACGCATGTGGATTTCGAACTATGTCGCGCATGCGGAGAATGCGAGAAAACATGCCTGTTTGAAGCCATTAAGGTGAAGGACGAAGAGGATGGGGAGAAATCGGCCGTTGTAACCGAAAGCTTGTGTACGGGATGTGGAGCATGTAATGTCGCTTGTCCGACAGGTGCGGCATCGTTAGCCCATTTTCAGGACGATCAAGTCAGTGTGATGATAGAAAAATTGTGAGGTGTTTGGTATTTTGTGTTTTGCTTGAAATCAGGGGATCTGCATGTCTTTTTCCGAACAGCCTAAAATAGCGGCTTTTGTATGTCATTGGTGCGCTTATGCCGGTGCTGATCTGGCAGGTATATCGCGCACGCAATACCCACCGAATGTGCGCCTGATCCGGCTGATGTGCACGGGACGAATCCATTCGGGCTTTTTGCTTGGCGCCTTTTATCATGGGGCGGACGGGGTTCTTGTGTCGGGGTGACATATCGGTGACTGCCATTACCTGGAAGGTAATGTCAAATGCCAAAAGGTGGTGGAAGAAACCCGGGCCATTCTCCGGTTTTTGGGGGTGGATGGGCATGCCTGTGCTGCGCACAGTGCAACACACGCTGCCCGGCCATAATCGATTTTTCGGAAATCAACCGGTATCATCGACAACAAGCCCGGGAGATCGGGAATCTCCCTGAGGAAAGCCATCACGGCATTCTTCAAATCATCACCCGCCTCCAGACCCATCCGATTCAACAGCACCGCATTACCTGGGCTGAGAAATCAGGAAATTTCAGTGAAACAGGCGAGTATTTCTACTTTGTGGGGTGTTTGCCCTATTTTGATGTGACGTTTCGCTATCTAAATTTATCACCTCTTGAGAGTGCGCAAAGCGTGCTTAAGTTGCTGAACAAAATCGGAATCGAACCTGTTATCAGTAAAGATGAGCGTTGTTGCGGACATGATGCGTTGTGGAGCGGTGATGAGGCCACCTTCCGTAAACTGGCCATGTGGAACCTTGAAGTGATTCAAGCTTCCGGCGCCAGAACGGTTCTTTTCAGTTGTCCTGAGGGTTATGCGACCTTCAAATACGATTATCCCAAATATTTTGGAGAGCTTCCCTTTAAAGTCGTCCAAATGACCGAATTCCTGACCCGAGAATTAATTGACACCGGATTGGTTTGGCAACCATCTTCCGATGGGGCGGTCACCTATCAGGATCCTTGCCGACTGGGTCGCTGGGCGGGTATTTACGAGGCTCCACGACAACTGCTAAAACTTGTCCCTGGAACAGAACTGATCGAAATGGAGCGGAACAGGGAAAATGCTCTTTGTTGCGGGACGACGTCCTGGATGGAATGTTCGCGTTGTTCAAAGGCCATCCAAACCGAACGCCTTTTAGAAGCTGAGCAAACGGAGGCCAAGACCCTTATTACGGCTTGTCCAAAATGCCAGATCCATCTGACGTGCGCCCAAAGCGGTGAAGATATAAACATCAAAGTAAAAGACATCTATACCTATCTCGTACAAAGGCTTGATTGGGGAAATACCTGAAGAGCCGGGGAGCTAACGATGTGACCCGGATGAATAAGGGGGGATCACTAATCTCCATTACCAACACCCCCTACCCTCCTCATTGAGCAATGAAACCCCTGGTGTTTATTCTAACATTGAAAATCTGGTCCTTTGGGCCAAGATCCTTACTTATGAAGGATGCGACGTGCAGTCCAGTAATACTTTGTCCAATAGGATGAATCGATATGCGAAATTATTACGCCTTTACTTTTCGAGGTATGTACAAATTTGTCTCCACTTAAATAAATACCTACATGGTGTGGGAAAGTGGGAGGTCTGAAGAAAACAAGATCTCCTGCCTGAAGCTCATCCATATCTATTGGGACACCTTTCTTTGCTTGATCTATTGCAGTACGCGGCAATTCAATATTGAAAAGTTTTTTATAAACTTCCATTACAAATCCTGAACAATCAATGCCTTTTTGATCTATTCCACCCAAAATGTGCTGTGTGCCTCTCCAGCGCTTGAATTCACCACGAATTTTTTGTTCAATCTCATATGAATCAGTGTATCTTGAAGCTTTATGCGTGGCACAACCGGTTATGGCAAACAATATGATAAAAAATGACAAACTAAGTCCTTTGATAAATTGGATGGGTTTGTATTTTAGCATAGATGATTGTCTCTTAATAACCTATAATTTTCAATCAGATTTTGTCCGGATATTTGTAATATATTTTTGCCAATTATCTGCTACTTCTTTTAATCCGTTCTCTTTGCTGAATTACTTGATACAACCATTTGTCATCGTCTTCCAGATAGATTGCCGCCAGACGGTTGAATTCGACGGCCTGTGAAATATTTCCTTTCATGAGCCAGGCCTCAGAAAGATAATAGTAGTTTTGTCCGTTTGCCGGATCAAGGTTAAGAGCCTGTTCAAGCATCCTTATTGCATCGTCAGGATCACCACTTTCTATAAACTGTCGTCCCTGCTCTGTTAATTGCAAAGAAGCAAGGACGCGGGGGCTTTGTTTTGCAGGAGAAGTCTCATCCTCCCCGGTTTGCATTGACCGGCCCAGGCCAGGTATTGGTGAGGTTGTTGAAGTAACAGGAGCACAACCAAAGAAACCGAATCCAAGTCCTCCGATGCAAAGCATTATCAATAATTTAATATTTTTCGACAAAATCTTTAACTCCATTGATTATATGTCGGAGTCGAGTCACCGGTGAATCGTACAATAGTCTGTAGGAACATTATCAGCCAAAAAAAATTCTTCTACCGGGCGTGGACATCTGTTGTTTACATCAAGCTGTCCGCTTTCGAAACAAACCATCCGTTTAACCACACCCGGAGGCATTTTGAACCAATTTTCTGACACATACTGAGGTAAAGCGTTAATGATCTCCGCCCAAATTGGCAGAGCGGCTTTGGCGCCGGATGCATGAATGGAGGAGCCGTCATCAAACCCCACCCATACCAGTGCAAGGATATCCGGTGTATAACCCACAAACCAAGCGTCTTTAAAGTTATTAGTGGTACCGGTCTTACCTCCAACCGGAAATGATATCCCAATATTTTTTAATGAGCTTGCAGTTCCCTCCTCCACCACACTGCGCAGCATAGAGCTCATTATAAATGCTTTAGAAGGAGAGGTTACCCGTTCGATATTCATATGCCTTCGCTCAAGAATTTTCCCGTTCTCGTCCAGGACATCTTTCAAAGACAATGGATATGGCAGTAAACCATCTGAGGCAAAGGTACAATAAGCACGTGCTAAATTCAAGGGTATTACCTCGTAGGCTCCAAGGCAAAGGGAAGGATAAGGATTAGCAGGTATGGAAAAGCCGAACAAGTTGGCCGTGCCTGCTATTCGATCAAAACCAATACGCATGGCCAAATCAACAGTTGCCAGATTGATCGATTTTGCCAACGCATTTCTCACGCTCACTTTTTCTTCCGGAACAGGCGCATAATTTTGCGGTTCCCATACCGTTCCATCTACCTCATAGGTTTTGGCCTCATTCGACAGGATAGATGCCGGAGTGAATTCATCCAATCCACTAAGGTATACAAAAGGTTTGAATGCACTTCCGGGTTGACGCCGGGCCTGTGTAATTCGATTAAACTGGCTCATACCGTAATTGCGGCCTCCCACCATTGCCAGTATATAGCCTGTCTTTGGCTGCATAACAATAACAGCGCCCTGGAGCTTTTTTTTGGGGTCTGCACGATTTAATGCTGGATTCGATTTTTCCAACCTGACCAGTCCGTTTTTCAGCGCTTTTTCCGCTGCCATCTGAACCTGTGTATCGAGTGTCGTATAGATGGAAAGTCCAAGGCTCGACAAGTCTTGGGGAGAATAAAGCCTTGTAAGCTGATAGGACAGATAGTCCATAAGATAAGGAGCCTTTTTGCCGTAAGACTCATAGCCCGCCGCAATTACGGGTGAAAGCAATGCGATCTCGAGATCTTGTTCGGAGATCCATCCCTTCTCATACATAGCATTAAGCACCAGGTTTCTCCTTTTTTGGCAACGTTTTTTATCAGCATAAGGAGAATAATAGTTGGGACCCCTGATAAGGCAGGCTATTGTCGCACCCTCAATCAGAGAAAGCTCTTCTACTGGTTTATCGAAGTAGAAAAAGGATGCTTCACCAATGCCGTTGATTGCCTCTGACGCCTTTTGTCCCATATAGATTTCATTCAGGTAGATTTCCAGTATTTCATCTTTTTCGTACATGGCCTCAATAGTAAGAGACATGAAAAGTTCTTTGAACTTGCGAAAAAACGTTCTTTCCGGGGTCAGGAAATAGTTTTTTGCAAGTTGCTGGGTGATGGTAGATCCACCCTGACGTATGGAGACGTGACGTAGGTTGGTATAAACCGCCCTCAATATTCCCAACGGATCAAGCCCCCTGTGCTGGTAAAACCTGCTGTCTTCTGCAGCCAAAACTGCGTTTATTACATGTTGAGGGACCTGATCGATTGAAACCAACCGCCGCCGTTCTCGATCAGTACCGAAAAAGAGCATCACCTCCTCGGGCTCCAGCTCCAATATCGGTATAGGTCCACCACTATTTAAATTTGTAATCGATTCTATCAGGTTCCGCATGAATCTTATCTTCACACCAATTCCCTCCCTGCGCCGAGAAGGCACATTCAAATCACGGAGAAAAAGCTCTACCGAGGTAGTTGATGTTCGAAGTTCACCCTTGCTCTGCGGTTCATAGCCAACGTCCCTGTAGCCAAGACGATGAAGTTTTTCATGAAAAAGCGTGCTATTTATCTTTTGTCCGGGATATAATATTGTGATATCTGAGAAAACCCTCGAGGGAACACTCCATCGCCTGCCGGAAAATCGTTCATCGATTTGAATTGAAAGATACCAGCAGTAAAGCAGCATGCTTATGATCATAAACAATGCTGCAGGCAAAAGCCACTTAAGCAGCCACTTTAGGATAACTTTTATGGAACGCTCTTTTTTTATCATTTATAGTTTTACGAAGTTGAGAGTGGACTAAAATTGTGGATTTCGCCTTGGACCAGGCTTAATAAAAAAGGGCTTTAAGGATGTCTCTTCTGATTTTTTTTGCACGTAATGGGTATGAAAAGTTTTCTTATCTTAAACATTAGAATTCTTGTTTGTCTCCATTTTGTAACTTCTCAATGAATTGTTGAAGCACAATTATATTTAGACTCACTTACATGCAAGTCGGGGTCACTACTCCATTATTCCGCTATTCTTCCGAAGTCTTGCGGGACGGAGCATAGCGAAGATAACTTTTAGCATCAGGCCTTAAGATAAACCCCCTTATTTATGGACTTGATATTTCCATTTTTCTTTCCCTTATATACGATATTGGCAATTTTCTTGACATCGTATCCGGTTTTCTCCTTTATCTGGTTTACGGTAACACCCTTGCGATGCCTATTAATAATCCCCACAACTGTATCAAAGGCTGTTTTTGTATCTGCTTTCTTAGAAACGGTCCTTTTCACCGGTTTTGCCGGCGCAGTTTTTGCTTTCGTTGCCTTTACAGCTTTCGGTTTAGTAGTCTTTTCGAGCATCTTAACAAGATTTTCTGTTTTCTTTGAGAGTGCTTTTAGTTCTTTGTTTACAGCCTGCAAGTTCTTTTTCAGATTCTTCATATCAGCCTACCTCCTGTTTTCTTGTTTTCTTATTTGTCAACCCTCTCTTTTAGTTCTTTTCCGCACTTGAAAAACGGAAGGTTTTTTGGATTAATCTTGACCTTTTCACCGGTTTTTGGATTTCTACCGGTGTATGCCTTGTATTGTTTGACGTAAAATGAGCAGAGTCCCCTTATTTCTACCCTGTCACCATTTGCCATGGCGTTAGACATTTCATCAAAAACCAATTCAACAATCGTTGCCGCTTCGTTTTTTGTTATCCCTTCTTTCTCTCTAAGAGCCTCAACAAGATCTAACTTATTCATCTACAACCTCCAAATTTGATAGTCTCGTGAAAAGTCGAAAATAAGACTTTTTACGGACGTTTTTAGTTTTAGGTATTAAGTTTTAAGTATCTGTTAAACAATTAATTTTAATTGCCTAAAACCTAAATTAAAAAACCTAAAACGTGATGAATTCTACTTTTTACGAATTCATCAATATTAATTATAAAAAGTTTTTACAGCAAAGATGAACGCCGTCGCTGGCGTTTGGTGCTGAAACCGATTATAAAACCGAGTATGAGTATGCCCGCTCCGCTTAAAAACCATTTAATATTCTGATTCCAGAGAAGTTTTGTTAACTCGTCTTCAAACTGGCTTGCTTTTTTTGTCTTTTCGGCAAGTTCTGAGTTCATTTTTTTATATTTTGATTGAAGCTCTAAAAATTCAGTCGATTCGCTTTTAAGTGTTTCATGGTCTGAACTAATCTTTTGAAGTTTTTCTCTGCTGGCGCCAAGTTCCGTGTCGAGCCTTTTATTTTCCGCCTTCAGCAAGGTGTTTTTCTGCTGCAGTGATTCATTCTGATTCATTATCGCCTTGTGTTTGTCTTTTAATACTTTCAGTTCGATATCGCTCGGCGTTTTATTTGTAAGGAAACGGCTGATAACCCAGCCTTCCTTTCCATTGGCAAGGCTGACCCGTGTCCACTCATCACCCGGCTGGAGAACGTCAACCTTCTGGCCAATACTGAGCAAAGATATTATTTTTCTATCCTTCCCCGGCCCTGTCCTCAATGTTATTTTCATTGTATCACTGATATACTTGGATTCAGCCAAAGCCGGTACGGAAAATAAAACCAGGATCATTCCGATAGTACACAAACCGTTCACGATCGATCTCATACGTATACGCTCCATAAAAGTTGTTTCTACCCTAATCGAGTCAAGACTGTTAATGAACCATAATCTTTGTCGAAAGTCAACCGTCATTTTCAAATTAATCAACACAAATTGCACCGTTTTCGGCAAGTTACGAACACACCTCAACTGAAAGGAGTGTACGAAGATTAATCTTTTTTCAAAACCTCCCTTATTTCTTTTGACAGATCTTTCATGTTAAACGGCTTCTGAATAAAACCGTTGCAACCCCGTTTCAAAATCTCATTTGCCTGGCCGTCGATGCTGTATCCACTTGAAAGAAGTACCTTGACCTCGGGATCGATTTCCTTCATCTTTTCATAGGCCTCCCTCCCGCCCATGTCAGGCATGATCATGTCAAGGATAACCATATCAATCTTATCCCTTTTCTCGTTAAACACACGAACCGCCTCTTTACCGCTTCTGGCTTCAAACACAGTATATCCTAGCTTCTCAAGAATCTGAACACCCACATCAATAGCTATTTCCTCATCATCGACCAGCAGAACGGTTTCATTCCCCTTTATTATTTGTTCGTAATTCTCCAAAGTTTTATGGATTGATTTACCTGATGCCGGTAGATAGATGCTGAAGGTGGTTCCGTGCCCTTTTTCTGAATCGACATCGATATATCCGCCATGTCCCTTTATTATTCCGTATGTAGATGCCAACCCGAGACCTGAACCCCGGCCTATCTCCTTGGTGGTGAAAAACGGCTCAAAAATCCGATCGATTATTTTCTCATCAATACCCGTACCTTTGTCAGTCACCTTTAGCAAGACATATTCGCCTGGTTTTGGGTCATAGCGCTTATCACTCATTTCCATATGAGTGGCATTCATGGTTTGCAGAAGAAGATCCCCACCATCAGGCATGGCATCAGCAGCATTTATATACAGGTTCATAAAGACCTGCTCAATCTGAGACTCATCAGCCTTTATAGCAAGCAGGTCTTGAGCAAGCTCCCTGTAAATTTTTATATTCTTTCTTGTTCTGCCAAACGTCTCACAACTCTCTTTTACGATTTGGTTTAAATTTACCGCTTTAACCTCATATTTACCCTTCCTGGCGTATCCGAGGAGCTGTTTGGTCAGTTTGGAACCGCTTTGAATCAGCTTTTCAATATTTTTCAGTTTCTCGTAATGTGGATTCACCGGTTCGGTGTCATATAAGATCAGAGAAATATTTCCAAGCATACCCATCATCAGGTTGTTGAAGTCATGGGCAATACCTCCGGCAAGCGTTCCAATGGCCTCAATCCTTTCGGTATACTGCAGCTGAGCCTCAAGCCTTTTCTTTTCCGAAATATCACGAAGAATAACAAGTAAACCGGTAGGGCTGCCTTGGTGATCATTATAACGAGAAGCACTTATGCTTACATCTAATAAACGTCCGTCTTTGGTGTAACGTTTTGTTTCAAAACCACGGCAGGGAGTTCCTTTTTCTACAAGATCCTTGATAATGGCCATGGTCGATTCTTTTTCAAATACCGGGACAAAAGATATCCGTTTTCCTTTCACTTCTTCCAAGGTCCATCCAAATATTTGAGTAAACACAGGGCTTATATATCCGGCTTTTCCTTCCAGATCGTAGATCACTATAGCATCAGCGGATGAATGAAGAAGAGAACGATAAACTTCTTCTGCTCGTTTAGCTTCAGCATAAAGCTCTTTGTTCATCTCTTCGCTTTTCCTTAGCGCGTCTTCGGTTTGATTCCGTTTGTTTATTTCTTTTTCCAGTGTTGCGTTAGCTTGTGAAAGAACGATTACTTCCATTTTTTCTGCAAAATAGATTGAACAAATGGCTAAAAATCCTACCAAGAAAAATACAAGGTGAAGATATTCCGGATATCCCAAATATTGATGATTTATACTATTGATTTTGGCAATAGTATGATACTCAGTATATGTTCCCAGAACAAAAAACACTACAGACAGGGAAAAGAGATATATACTCGCGAATCTAATTTTTCTCATCAGTACCACCTTTATAAATACCCGGCTTGAAATTTGACGAGCATCAATTTCATATCTTTCTGTATTCTAACCCCTATCTTTGATGGCGTCGTAAAAAGTCCCATCTACTGCGTCGTAGTATTTTTGCAGACACTTGGCATACTAAATGTATGGCCTCGTTCCTGAAAAAATACCATGCCTTGTATATGAACCTTTTTACTTAGCCATCTATAGTTGAAATGGTGACTTTTTACTAAGCCATCATCTTTTAATATAAACGTTTATGTTTATAGCAGATTTCAAAGCGAAATCAATATATTTTAGGTTTTCTTTTTTATAAAAGTAGATACAACTTGACATTCATTATTTTTCATATCTAAATAATGATGAATTTGTAAAAAGTCGAATTCATCAATCAATAATTGCTTTCAAAAAAGGCGAAATCTAAATATTATGCACGTTCAAACAGGTCTTGAAAGATTTGTCGAATCTCCGCCATCATGGATATCCGGAAAACGAATCGGACTTTTATGCAATCCTGCTTCAATTGACACAAATTTCCGCCATGTCCGCGAATTGATCAATCTGAAATTTCCCGGTCAGCTTCAAGCATTATACTCGCCTCAGCACGGATTTTTTGCCGAAAAACAGGATAACATGATCGAGTCGGATGATACGACTGATCCGATGTTAGAAATTCCTGTTTTAAGTCTTTACGGTAAAAAACGTATCCCCGACAAAAAAATGTTCTATCCCATCGACGTCCTCATCGTCGATCTGCAGGACGTGGGTACGCGTGTTTACACCTTTATTTACACCATGTCGTATTGCCTTGAAGCTGCAAAAAAGTTCGGCAAGAAAGTTCTGGTACTCGACCGGCCGAACCCTGTATCCGGAAGCATCACGGAAGGGAACTGCTTAACTTCCGAATGCACTTCATTCGTCGGAAGATATCCCATCCCAATGCGTCACGGTCTTACAATCGGTGAGCTTTCCCTATTGTTCAACAAGGAATACGGTATCAACTGTGATCTTGAAGTTATCCCCATGAAAGGCTGGAACAGGAAGATGCTTTTCCAAGACACCGGCCTTGCCTGGATTCCGCCGTCCCCCAACCTTCCATCACCGGCATCTGCAATGGTTTACACAGGCCAGGTATTGTGGGAAGGGACCAATGTTTCCGAAGGCCGTGGAACCACCCAACCGTTTGAAATTTTCGGTGCCCCGTTTATCAATACAAAGCTACTGCTTTCAACCCTGGGTGGGAACCGATTGCCGGGTGCAACACTCAGGCCGGTTATATTTGAGCCAACTTCCAACAAATGGGAAGGTTCCCAGTGCAAAGGATTTCAGATACACGTTACGGACCCGTATGAATTCAAACCATATATCACAACCCTCAGACTTCTCCAGGCTGTAATTTTCCATCACAAAGATCAGTTTCATTGGAAGCTTCCACCTTATGAGTATGAATTTAAAAGACAACCGATAGACCTTATTATCGGCGACAAAGGAATACGACGGGGTATTGAAAACTTTGATGAGATAGATAATATAGAAAAATCCTGGATGAATGATCTTAAAGAATTTATTGAGATAAGTCGGGAATTTCATCTTTATGAATGAGTAACCATTCAGGGTTCAGAGGGTAATAAATATTGGTCAATAATCAATGGATAACAATTAACAATTGATTATTGATTATTAGATCGAGGTTAAGGCCAGGAAAGTGACCAATGACAGATGTCCAATGACACCAGTTGAATAGTCCAGCTGGCGCTGGAATTCAACGGGGCAAGCAAATGACTAATAACAAAATAAATTGGATACGGATGCAATTTAACAAAAATAAAGTCTGGTTATCCACAGACCGAAACAAAAGGCCTGTTATTAAAAACGGCAAGGTTTTGATCAAGTACCAGCTTGACCAAGATTACGAATACTGGGTCAACCAAAAAAATGTTAAGCCAATCGATTCGGCCCTGTCTGAAACCAGAGGCAAAAAAGGCAATAAATCTCTGAAGAAGCTGAATAAAAAACCTAAAACAAAAACTTCATCCCCGGATTCAACCGAATACAGAAATGCCGTCTGCATCTATACTGACGGAGCATCTTCCGGAAATCCAGGCCCATCAGGAATAGGGATTGTGCTTCGTTTTGGAAAACATGAAAGAGAAATATCAAAATATATCGGTATAGCAACCAACAACATCGCAGAGCTTGAAGCGATCAGAACAGGTCTTGGGGCCATAAAAAATACCGATCTTCCGGTACGCATTTTTACTGACAGCAGATATGCATACGGAATCCTGAACCTGGGCTGGAAAGCAAGAAAAAATCAGGATATCATACAATCGATAAAAAAAACTCTTTTAAAATTCAATGATCTGAAAATAATAAAAGTAAAAGGGCATTCCGGCCATGAGGGAAATGAAAGAGCGGATTTTCTGGCAACTTCGGCCATAAAAAAAGCTGGGGTGTGCCAACAATAAAAAACAAACGCCTTACATCATTTTGCAAGACGTTTATTTGCTTTCTTATACCTTGCCGTCAAACAAGATTCTTATTTTTATAAATAAGCTATCTACTATTCTTTTTCAGTTTTTAAAGTTTCAATCTCTTTTTTCAGGTCATCAATTTCCTTTTCGTATTTTTCAGTTTCATCTGTTTTTATCGAAGGTTCTACCGTAACATCATCTTTCTTCCAGTTATCCTTGAGTTCGTCAAAGCCCAGATAAAGAGCCAGTCCACCGCCAAGCAGAAGCATCACTGGGATAGCACCGGCTAAAAGCTGTAAAAATGGTTTCCACCATATGGACATACCAATGAGACCCAATACAGCTGCGACCGCCCCACCAATTAATGTTTTCATAGAAATTCATCCTCCTTTAATGTTAATTAAATTTATTTTTATAAGCTTTTCCCAATTTAAGATGGTGTAAACTAACACAACTTATTTTGTAACGCAAGTTAATTTTTTTTAATAAAGATCTTGACGGTCTATTTAATATTTATTCTGAAAAAACAGGCCCATAAAATGTAACAGCTTATTTTAACAACATTTTTTAAAGATTACTTCTCCAAATAAAAGATTGCAATCAACATTTATATCTGTTAGTTGAAAATTTTTAAATAGAAATTAATCATTGGAATTTAGCCATGTTAAAATGGATAAAATCAAACCTCGAAAAAGTAACATTTAAATTAAGAAAAAAGAGCAACGCATTTTTGCAGGATAAACACGATCACTATTTTTTTCAACTGCCGGATAATATCGGCCTGTTCTTAACCTTTATTCTTAAACTTTTTTTTTCCGGTATAATAGTTACTGAAGAACAAACCCATAATCTGAAAAATCTTCAGAAAGAGGGGCTTGTTGTTTATATTACTAAGCCAAAAAGTTATTTTTTATACCTCTTTTATTACACTCGCTACAAACAGGACGGTCTTCCATTTCCTCAAATAGGTTTTGACTATAAAATTTTTATTTGGCAGCCGGTATCACGCTTTTTAAAGATATTTTTTTCATACCTTAAGTACATATTTCATAACCTGGCGCTCCCTGATCCCTATAGAAGCGGATATATTCGGAATGAACTTTTGAACGGACGGACGGCATTACTGTCTCTGGTGGAACAGAAAGATTTTTACCGAAGATTTGTAAAAAAAAAGACAGACCCTGTTCAATATCTTATCGAAATGCAAAAATCGATTGACCGTCCCATTTTTCTTGTCCCTCAGCTTATATTCTTTGATAAAGATCCCCATCGATCTATGCCGAACATCACAGACATGCTGTTCGGCACTAAAGAAAATCCCGGCCAAATAAGACGCCTGATAATTCTGTTCAGGAATCCCGGCAAGGTGTTCGTGGAAATATCCGAACCGGTTAACCTTAAAACTTTTTTAGAGCTTGAGGAAAACCAGGGGAAAAGTGTTGAATACCAGTCTCTCGCATTAAGACGGAATCTGTTGCTTCAAATCAATCGTCATCGCCAGAGCATCACGGGGCCGGTTTTGAAATCAAAGTACGAAATGAAGGAAAACATCCTCACAAAAGAACGGCTTCAAAACTTCATGGAACATCATTCAAAAACCCGCAATATCCCGATTCAAAAAGTACATAAAAATGCGAGCGCTTATCTTGATGAGATTGCCTCCAGCTACAATATATTCATCATAAAAATAGCCTCAGTTTTAATAACATGGGTCCTGAACACCATGTTTGAAGGGATTTCAGTCGATCAAGACAGTCTCAACAGAGTAAAAAGCATGTCCCAGAAAGCGCCCGTAATCCTCATTCCCTGCCACAAGAGTCATATCGATTACCTGATATTATCGTATTTGCTGTATCACAACAACATGCCGTGTCCTCACGTGGCCGGCGGGAAAAATCTTTCTTTCTGGCCTTTAGGCCCCTTATTCAGGGGCGGCGGCGCATTTTTCATAAGACGGACATTTAAAGGAGCAGTGCTCTATTCAAAGGTTTTTTCAGAATATATTCACAATCTGCTTGCGGAAGGTTTCAACATAGAATTCTTCATCGAAGGCGGTCGAAGCCGAACCGGCAAAATGATTCTGCCCAAGCTGGGACTCCTTTCTATTCTTCTCAATGCTTATAAAAACGGCGCATGTGAAGACATGATATTCGCACCTATTTTCATAGGATATGACAGGATATTGGAGGAAAGTTCGTATCTTCATGAAATTGAAGGAAAAGAAAAGCAGCCTGAAAGTCTAATACAAATCATAAAAGCAAGAAAATTTTTACAAAAAAGGTATGGGAGAATCTATATCCAGTTTCATGAGCCGATCTCTTTAAAGGAACTTTTGCTGCAATACGGTACGCCGATTGAGGATATGCCGTCCAAAGAGTTTAACATTTTCTGCCGTAATCTGGGTCACAGGATTATAAATGCCATCAACAGGGTTTCTGTCGTTACACCCCATGCCATTGTTGCCTCCGCAGTCTTGAACTGCTCAAAAAAGAGTTTTTCTTTCGATCATCTGTTATCACATGTTGAAACATATATGAGCTATCTGTCTTCCCAAAAAGCCAGGCAGGCCGATACTCTTCTACTCGATCATGTTCATACAGTAGAGCATGTGCTTGATACTTATGTTCGGAGAAATTTCTTAGAACGTGTCACAAAAGACAAGGGAACAAAGCTAAAAGATGCGCTGTTAAAGGTTAACGAAAATAAACGCCCAAACCTCGAATATTACAAAAACAACTGCATTACCTTTTTTGTCTCGGCGGCAATTACCTCACTTGCAATTCTTGTTAAAAATGCTTTCCGGTTTTCGGCTTCTGATCTGCACACCGACTACAAATTCCTCCAGTATTTCCTTAAATATGAATTTGCTTATGATGTTGATAAAATCCCGGAACACTTTGTGCGTAAAAACATAAAGGCATTTATCGATGATGCCATTTTAATTCCTCATCCTACACTGCCGGATACATACAACCTGACCGCTGTCGGTTTTAGAAAACTTAAGCTTTTTTCAAGTTTCCTGAAAACCTATTTTGAATCATATTGGATTGTATTAAACTTTTTTATGCAAAACCATAAAAATTCCATGAAAAAAAAAGATCGCATGAAAAAAATTGAAAGCATAGGAAATCGCATGTATAAACAAAAGGAGGTCGAACGAAAAGAAGCACTTTCCACAGTAAACTACAGCAATGCAATAGATTTTTTCACGACCAACGGTGTAAAAGGTCCGGATGACAGTGACAGGATTAAATTCTATGCCGATGCAATCCAAAAATACTTGAATTATCTATAATCACATGAAGGCATTGATACTTGCCGCAGGCTTTGGCATAAGACTGCTTCCCTTTACGAAAAACACACCTAAAGTGTTGTTCCCTGTTTCAGGACGTCCTCTGCTCGATACCATTATCATAAATCTTGAGAACGCAGGCTGTAAAGCGATTATCATCAATACCCATCATCTTTATAAAGAGATTGATTCCTATTTGTCCCGGAAAAACTATGCAATCCCGGTCATCACTCGCTATGAACCTGAAATCCTCGGCACGGGAGGAGCGATAAAAAATGTCGCCGACTTCTGGGATGATAATCCCTTTATGGTTATTAACAGCGACATTGTTACCGATATAGACTTAAAAAAGGTTTATGATTTTCACGTAAATCATAAATATCCGGCCACACTGGTTCTCCATGACGACCCACAGTTTAATACGGTATCGATAAATAAAAACGGTTTTATTACATATTTCCATGAAACGACTCCCCTCCCCTCTTCCCCGGCTTCAGGCTCGAATATTTACCGGCCCGGAGAAACCGGAAAACTCACATTTACCGGAATACAGGTATTGGATCCACAAGTCCTCGAATTAATACCTGACAATCTATTTTCAAGCAGCATCGATATATACCGGAGACTGATATCGGAAAATAGAAAAGTCCGAGCTTTTATTTCAAAAGAATGCTACTGGAAAGATATCGGAACTTCGGAAAGATATTTCGAAACGGTTTTTGAACAGATGGCCCCTGTAGCCTTCAAGCACGCCTTTCCGGATTGGTTGAACAAAAAGATAATCCTCACCCGGCTCAAAGGCGATGGCTCAGACAGAAACTGGTACCGGCTGACCTCGGAAAACAGGTCATTGGTCATGGCAGATCACAACATCAGAAAAAACCAATCAACCAGTGAAGTGGACTCATTTGTGGCCATCGGCCGTCATTTGCATGATCAAGATATACCGGTGCCGGAAATATATCTTTATGACACCTTTTCAGGACTGGTATTTCTGGAAGATCTGGGAGATGTAAATCTTCAGACCGTTATTCTGAATGTTAAAAACCCGGATGATATCATCTCATATTACAAATCGGTCATACACCTTCTCGGAAATCTCTCTATTGCAGGTTCTGTGGATTTTGATCCTGCCTGGACATATCAAACTTCATATTACGATCAGGATCTTATTCTCGAGAAAGAATGCCGGTACTTTGTTGATGCTTTTTTAAGGAAATACATTGGCATGAACGTCTCCTTTAAAGATCTTGAAGATGAATTTAAATCTCTTGCGGACAAGGCTCTTGAATTTTCTGTCAACGGATTTATGCACCGGGACATGCAGTCACGAAATATCATGATAAAATATAATCGTTTTTATTTTATTGACTTTCAAGGGGGACGGTTAGGTCCGATCCAGTACGACCTTGCATCTTTGCTCATCGATCCATATGTTGGATTGTCCCGTTCCATGCAGAATCTACTTCTTAATATTTCTGTTCAAACGCTTTCACCTGCTATGGGTATCGATCCACACAATTTTATCGCCTGTTATAATTATTGCGCCATAACAAGGAACCTGCAAATACTGGGGGCCTTTGGTTATCTGAGCCGCGTCAGAGGAAAAAGATACTTTGAAATATATATCCCTAATGCTATAAAAACATTAACGCATAATCTTTCA
>Ga0070723_10000182_pt1 | contig 16327 bp, 12 predicted proteins | sample tdAd002_FD_67277 | JGI IMG/M metagenome (GOLD analysis project Ga0070723, IMG submission 67277) | Marine sediment microbial communities from the Atlantic coast under amendment with organic carbon and nitrate - tdAd00.2 | ecosystem: Environmental > Aquatic > Marine > Coastal > Sediment | place...
TAATTAACCCTCGGGTCGTGTAGTTCGAATCCCTGCTCCCGTTTCCAGCTCAGGTAGCTTGGCTCCTGATGCCAGTCCCCGAGAACGATCCTGGATCGGTTTGAATCATAGCGATGTACTGCGGGACGATGGGTATGCCCATGGATAATGACGCTAGCCTGGTTATTGTCGAAGCAATCCTGTACCGCAGTTGGATTGACATCCATAATCTGCGAGGGTTTCTGTGCCATCGCATCGACGCTATGGCTGCGCATCTGCGCCGCCAGTTGTTGACGTTCCAGCAGTGGCTTTGCCAGGAACCTGGATTGCCACTCCGATGCCCGTACCATCGCGCGAAAGGCCTGGTAGTCGTGATCGTCGGTACAAAGGGTATCGCCATGAACCAGTACTACCCTGGTTTTATCAAGTTGCAGCAGATGTGGCTCATCGAGCAGGGTTATTTTGGTCGTATCAGCGAAGGCTTTGCCGAGCAGAAAATCCCGGTTCCCGGCCATGAAAAATACATTAGTATTTCGCCCCAGCTGTCGCAGTAAGGCGATTACCTGCTGGTGTTCGGGTGCAGGATCGTCGTCGCCCAGCCAGACCTCGAACAAATCTCCCAGAATAAACAGATAACGGGCCGTTGCGGCCCGTTTATCAAGAAAATGGAGCAGCGTCGCTGTCACCTCTGGCCGACTGGCGTCGAGATGACAATCAGATATGAACAGGTATTCGTCGCTCATGCCTGCACACCGGAATTACTGGCGACTGACTCCGGTTATGGTGATGGTTTCGAGTGGAACATTTTGATGACCGCCTTTGTTTCCGGTAGGAACCTGGGCCATGGCGTCGACTATATCCATGCCGTCGGTTACCTTGCCGAATACAGCGTAGCCCCAGCCCTGCGTCGACTCACTGGTAAAATTCAAAAATCCATTATCGGCATGATTGATAAAAAACTGTGAGGTTGCTGAATGCGGCTCACCGGTGCGTGCCATCGCCAGTGTGCCGCGGTCGTTTTTAAGTCCGTTGTTAGCTTCATTTTCGATCGCTGCTCGCTTACTCGGCTTATCCTGCATATCAGCGGTGATGCCGCCACCCTGAATCATGAAGTCGGGAATAATGCGGTGAAAGGTGGTATCGACAAAGTAACCGTCATCGACGTAAGTAAGGAAATTCTCACTACTGATGGGCGCGTTTTGCATGTCGAGTTCGATGGTGATGTTACCCATCGTGGTTTCTATTAACACGGTAGGGTTGTCTGCGGCTGTTGCGTTCATTGCGTTGTCACCTTTGATGTAAGGATAAAGTACCAGGGATAGAATGGCTGCGAGCACGATCCCGATCGGAAGTAGCGTTTTTTTCATCAGCATTCCAGTTTATGTAAGCACGCGGATTCTACTGATTTGTCCGCGCTGAGGGAAGCCGGCAAAGAATTAACGGTATCGCTTGTTGAAATCATCTTTTACACTCCGCCCTGTAAATTCATGACCCGATAGACAAGGCGGCGATGCTGACCATTTACAATAGCCTGAACAACAAAAAAGAAACCTTCGAACCAATCGTTCCAGGGCAAGTGCGGATGTATGTCTGTGGTATGACAGTTTACGATTATTGTCATATCGGGCATGCTCGCGTGCTGGTGGTGTTCGATATCGTTTACCGCTTCCTCAAGCACCTGGGTTACGAAGTCACCTATGTACGCAATATCACCGATATTGAAGACAAGATCATCAATCGCGCCATAGAAAACGGTGAGGAATATTTTCACCTGACCCGGCGCTTCATCGACGCAATGCACCAGGATGCCGATGCGCTCGGCGTTTTGCGTCCTGATATGGAGCCCTGTGCAACCGATACCATCGAACCAATGCTGACGATGATCGAACGTTTGCAGCAGCAGGGATATGCCTACCAGGCCGAAAATGGCGATGTCTATTTTTCAGTCTCGAAGTTTGAGGGTTATGGCAAGTTATCGGGTAAAAAGATTGATGAACTACGTGCCGGAGAACGGGTGGATATAGACGCGGGCAAGCGGGATCCGCTCGATTTTGTATTGTGGAAATCAGCCAAGCCGGGAGAACCGAGCTGGCCCTCCAGCTTTGGCGATGGACGACCCGGCTGGCATATCGAATGTTCGGCGATGTCGAATAGCTTGCTGGGAAATCATTTTGATATTCATGGCGGCGGACAGGACTTGCAGTTTCCGCATCATGAAAATGAAATTGCCCAGAGCGAAGCCTGCAATGGAGAGAAATTTGTCAACTACTGGATGCATAACGGCTTCGTCCGCGTCAACGAAGAAAAAATGTCCAAGTCACTCGGCAATTTTTTTGTCTTGCGCGAAGTGCTGGAAAACTATCGTGCTGAAGAAATACGCTACTTTATAGTCAGCAGCCACTACCGCAGTCAGCTCAATTATTCCGAGGAACAGCTTGACCATGCCCGTTCGGCCCTGCAGCGGTTTTATACCGCCTTACAGGACACGGAAACGGTCGAGGTAGCTGCTGATAGTGAGTATCAGAAGCGCTTCGAGCAGGCCTTGAACGATGACTTTAATACCGCCAGCGCAATCGCGGTAATGTTCGACCTGGCACGTGATATAAATCGCGCAAAAAGCGAGCAGCAGGGCGCACAACATGCGTTAGCCAGCCTGTTACGCTACCTCGGGGGTATAATCGGGTTGCTGCAGGCCGATGCCGAAGATTTTTTGAAATCCGGCAGTGGACAGGGTGCAGGTCTGAGCAATGTGGCAATCGATGAGCTGATCGAGCAGCGCTTGCAGTCCCGTGCCGATAAAAACTGGGCTGACGCCGATCGTATTCGTGACGAGTTAGTCGCCGCCGGTATTATTATCGAGGACGGTGCGAACGGTACTCGCTGGCGCCGGGGCTAATCCCGATTACTGATTAAAACGTCCACTTAAACAAGCAATTAACAAGGCTATTCAATTGACGATCATTTTTGATCGGCGTATGATTCCGCGCCTTGTTCGGGGTGTAGCGCAGCCTGGTAGCGCAACTGCTTTGGGAGCAGTGGGTCGGGAGTTCGAATCTCTCCACCCCGACCAAATTTAGAACCAGTGGTCTGTTCGCAGACCTTGGAACCCGGTGGTATATGTGAATCGAGGATACCTTTCTAAGGGTCTATTTTAGGTGAGTGCAAGGCGGCACCGCGCGTAGGACCACAACGTATTCGAGCATACGTGAGGATCCGAGCACGGCGCCAACGCCGCAATCGCCTAAAATAGACCCTTAGAAAGGTATCCTGAGCGCCCGTAGCTCATTTGGATAGAGCATCGGCCTTCTAAGCCGAGGGTAGCAGGTTCGAATCCTGCCGGGCGTACCATTTTATGGTGGGCGTAGCTCAGTTGGTAGAGTGCAAGATTGTGATTCTTGTTGTCGTGGGTTCGATCCCCATCGTCCACCCCATATTAAGGGCGCCTGCAAGCAGGCGCCCTGAATTCTGGCATCGAATGATGTCGATATGACCTCAGGGCGGGTTATACGATTAAATAGCACCATCATGCGAAAGTGGCGGAATTGGTAGACGCGCCAGATTTAGGTTCTGGTATCTTTGATGTGAGAGTTCGAGTCTCTCCTTTCGCACCAATTTTCAATTTGCAACGATGCTGACCGCCTGATGTTTGTAGAACGGCAAAATTACCGGCCTGGCCAGGCATTGACCGCTTTTAACTAGCGTAAAAATTGGCTGACAACTGGCACTGACGTGGGTATAATCCGCGCCACTTTTTAGGACATCACCCACTTCCAGGTGTAGCGGCACATTCTTCAAGATCGGCGCATTAAGTTCGACCGGCCGCAATTTACAATTATCTCCCAGTAAAAAATCACGAGATTTGACATGCAAGTATCAATTGAAACCCTTGACGGTCTGGCACGCAGAATGACGGTTCAAATTCCGTCCGAACGCGTCAGCGAAGCAGTGGAAAAGAAGCTTAAGGATTTGAGTAAAACCGTCCGTATAGATGGTTTTCGTCCCGGTAAAGTGCCGTTGAAGGTGGTGCAGCAAAAGTTTGGCGGCCATGTCCGCCAGGAAGTGATCGGTGATGTCATCGAAACGAGCTACCAGGAAGCACTGATCCAGGAAAAAGTGCGCCCGGCTGGTATGCCAAGTATCGACTCGGTCAGCAGCGAAGAAAAAGAAGACATGTCGTATACCGCAACTTTCGAAGTGTTTCCGGAAGTCGAGGAACTCGTGCTGGACTCAATCGAGGTGGAAAAACCATTGGTTGAAATCACGGATAAGGATTTCGACGCGATGCTGCAAAAATTGCGCGAACAACGCAAAACCTGGGAACAAAGCAAAGTCGCGGCCAAAAAGGGATACCAGGTGATGGTGGATTTTGAAGGACGCATCGATGGTGAGCTGTTCGAAGGTGGCGCCGGCAAAGATATGCCGGTTGAAATAGGAGCCGGGCAAATGCTGCCGGAGTTCGAGTCCGGGCTCGAGGGGATTAAAGCCTCCGAGCAGAGGACTGTCGAAGTCAATTTCCCCGAAGACTACCATGGCGCTGACGTCGCCGGTAAAACAGCGGAGTTTACCCTCAAGGCGACCAGCGTCTCGAAGCCGGAATTGCCCGAACTTGACGAAGAATTTGCCAGGGGCTTTGGTGTCGAGGATGGAGACCTGGAGAAAATGCGTGCCGATATACGAGCCAACATGGAAAAAGAGAAAAACGATCGCCTTAAAGCGAGTTTGAAGAACAGGGTGATGTCGGGCCTGTTGGAACACAATGCTATCATTGCCCCCAGCGCCATGGTCGCCGAAGAAGTAAAGAGTTTACGCACGCAGGCCGCACAACGTATGGGCCATGATCCGGAGTCGATGGACGAAGCGGCATTTCCAGACGCATTATTCAACGAAGAAGCGACCCGGCGGGTGCAACTTGGATTGCTTATCTCGGAAGTCATAAAACAGGAAAAAATAGAGTTAAATCAAGACCTTGTAGAGTCGACTATAGAAGAAATGGCGATCTCCTATGAGCAGCCTGATCAAGTACGTGACTATTATCGGCAAAATCAGCAAGCCCGTTCAGGCATCGAAGGCATGGTGCTTGAAGATCAGGTCGTTACCCATATCCTGGATAAAGCCAGCGTCACTGAACAGAAAACCAGTTTCGATGACTTGATGAACGGCAACATTTAAATTATAAAACAGACTCGGATACCCCATGAAAGATAATCTTCGCAGCACTGCTTTAACTTCAATAATACCTGACTACCTGGATACCCAGGCCAACCTGGTACCGATGGTAGTCGAGCAATCCGCACGCGGCGAACGAGCCTATGACATATATTCCCGCTTACTCAAGGAGCGCGTGATTTTCGTGGTCGGTCCGATTGAAGACCACATGGCAAACTTGATCGTTGCGCAGCTGCTGTTTCTGGAATCCGAGAATCCCGATAAAGATATATCGCTGTACATCAATAGTCCGGGTGGTTCGGTAACCGCGGGCCTTGCGATTTATGACACCATGCAATTCATCAAGCCTGATGTGAGTACGCTTTGTACGGGGCAGGCCGCCAGCATGGGAGCGATTTTGCTCGCCGGTGGTAGTGCCGGAAAACGCTATGGTCTGCCACACTCACGTGTCATGATCCATCAGCCGCTAGGCGGTTTCCAGGGGCAGGCGAGCGATTTTGAAATTCATGCCAAGGAGATTCTGGCGGTAAGGGCCAGGCTTAACAAACTGCTCGCTGATCATACCGGGAAGAAGGAAAGCACGATCGATCAGGATACTGAGCGCGATAATTTCATGAGTGCTGAAACCTCAGTTGAGTATGGAATTATCGATCAAGTTTTAACCTCACGTGCCGACCCAGATGGGAAAGGTGACACAGAATAGACAGTCTTCATTTGTCTAATCTGTGACGGGCTGGTAGAAAAGCGTTATTTTCGGTTGTGCTCAGCGGTTTGGTCTAATATTATCAGAACAGTTGGGTACTAGGTTTCGGTAGTTTGGTATGAGTGACGAAAGATCCAAGAATAAAGACGAGAAGCTGCTTTATTGCTCATTTTGCGGCAAAAGCCAGCACGAGGTCAGGAAACTGATTGCAGGCCCGTCGGTTTTCATCTGCGATGAATGCGTGGACCTCTGTAACGATATCATTCGCGAGGAAATCCACGAAAATAGTGAGGACGCTGAAAGCAAGCTTCCCATCCCCCATGAAATTTTTAAAGTTCTCGACGAGTATGTCATCGGGCAGAGCCGCGCCAAAAAAGTGCTGGCGGTGGCAGTGTACAACCATTACAAACGCCTGGAAGTCGGCCACATCAAGGACGACATCGAACTATCCAAGAGTAATATCCTGCTGATTGGCCCCACTGGATCGGGCAAGACCCTGCTGGCTGAAACCCTGGCGAGACTGCTCAATGTACCCTTTGCGATTGCCGATGCCACTACTCTTACCGAAGCTGGTTACGTGGGCGAAGACGTTGAAAATATCATCCAGAAGCTGTTGCAGAAATGTGACTATGATGTTGAAAAAGCGCAAACGGGAATCGTCTATATCGATGAAATCGACAAGATTTCGCGTAAGTCGGATAATCCTTCGATCACCCGGGATGTGTCAGGTGAAGGGGTGCAACAGGCATTATTAAAACTTATCGAAGGAACTGTTGCGTCGGTACCGCCGCAAGGTGGTAGAAAACATCCGCAGCAGGAATTTTTACAGGTTGATACCAGTAAAATATTGTTCATTTGCGGTGGCGCATTTGCGGGACTGGACAAGGTTATTCTGCATCGATCTGAAAAAGGTGGCATTGGTTTTGGCGCAGATGTCAAAAGCAAGGACAAGAAAGACCTGTTTGGTGAAGTTATTAGCAAGGTAGAGCCCGAAGACCTGATCAAATACGGTCTGATCCCCGAGTTCGTTGGCCGCTTACCGGTGGTCGCCACGCTCGAAGAGCTTGACGAGGATGCTTTGGTGAGAATTCTCACCGAGCCCAAAAATGCGATTACCAAGCAATACGAGAAAATGTTCGAAATAGAAGGCTGTGATATTGAATTTCGAACGGATTCACTCAATGCGGTCGCTAAAAAAGCGATGGCACGAAAAACGGGCGCACGTGGCCTGCGCACCATACTCGAAAATACCCTGCTCGAAATCATGTACGATTTACCCGCGATGGATAATGTCAGCAAGGTAGTGGTAGATGCCGCGGTAATCGAAGGTCACGCCCAGCCCTATGTCATCTATGAGGGTGGAGAAATGCAACGCGCGGCTTCTGACGAGTAGACCCGGGCCCAGGCTTTGGTGCCGGGTTGAAATAGGTTTATTGACACCCATATAGACCCGAGACTTAAGCTTTGAGGCATTTATGTCAGACTATCAAGATAATCTGCTTGCTGAACCACAGGACAGGCAACTGATACCAGTATTACCGCTACGTGACGTAGTGGTCTATCCGCATATGGTCATCCCGCTTTTTGTCGGCCGCGAAAAATCGATTCTCGCGCTCGAGGCTGCGATGGCTGACAACAAGAAAATTTTGTTACTGGCGCAAAAAAACGCCGAGGTCGATGATCCCGGACAGGAAGACCTGTATCAGATTGGTACGCTCTCCACTATTTTGCAAATGCTCAAACTCCCCGATGGAACGATCAAGGTTTTGGTTGAGGGTGGTGACAGGGTTACGGTTGATAGCTTGCTGGAAACCAACGAGTACTATTCCGCGGCTATTCAATTGTTGGAAAAATCAAGCCTGGTGGATGATCGTGAAGCCGAAGTCCTGCTGCGCTCGGTATTAAACCTGTTCGATCAATACGTCAAGCTGAACAAAAAGGTACCCCCCGAAATCCTGACCTCATTATCGGGCATCGACGATCCAAGCAGGCTCGCCGATACCATCGCCGCACATATGTCGTTAAAACTCGATGAAAAACAGGACATCCTCGAAATTCAGGATCCACGGGAACGCATCGAACACATCATGAGTAAGATCGAAGGTGAAATCGAGTTAATGCAAATCGAGAAGCGCATTCGTGGACGCGTAAAACAGCAAATGGAAAAAAGCCAGCGCGAGTACTATTTGAACGAGCAGATGAAAGCCATTCAAAAAGAACTCGGCGACATGGACGATGCCCCTAATGAATTAGAGGATCTGCAAAAGAAAATCGAAGAGTCAGGGATGCCGAAAGAGGCGCGTGAAAAAGCTGACTCTGAACTTAACAAATTGAAAATGATGTCGCCGATGTCGGCCGAGGCGACCGTGGTGCGCAACTATATAGACTGGCTGGTTAGCGTACCCTGGAAAAAGAAGTCCAAGATCAGGCGCGACCTGGCACAGGCCGAAAAAGTACTGGAAGAAGATCATTACGGTCTTGAGAAGGTTAAGGAACGAATTCTTGAGTACCTCGCGGTACAGCAACGTGTGCGTAAGTTGAAAGGTCCGATATTGTGCCTGGTAGGTCCACCAGGCGTGGGTAAGACTTCAATCGGTCGCTCCATCGCAAGGGCTACCAATCGAAAGTTTTCGCGCATGTCGTTGGGCGGGGTGCGTGACGAGTCTGAAATCAGAGGGCATCGCCGTACCTATATTGGCTCGATGCCGGGAAAAATTATTCAAAACCTTTCACGGGTGAAGGTTAGAAATCCTTTGTTTCTGCTCGATGAAATCGACAAGATGGCGATGGATTTTCGTGGTGATCCGGCGTCAGCCTTGCTCGAGGTGCTCGATCCCGAGCAAAACTATACCTTTGCGGACCATTACATGGAAGTCGAATTCGATCTTTCCGACACCATGTTCGTGGCCACTTCAAACAGTATGAATATCCCCGGCCCCTTGCTCGATCGTATGGAAGTAATTCGTATCCCCGGTTATACCGAAGACGAGAAACTGAATATTGCAATCAAGTACCTTGTGCCAAAACAGATCAAGGAAAATGGGCTGAAGCCAGGTGAGATTGTAATCAAACAGGACGCCGTGCTCGAAATTATCCAGCGCTATACCCGGGAAGCCGGGGTGCGTAATCTCGAACGCGAGATTTCCAAGATTTGCCGCAAGGCGGTTAAAGCCATGCTGCTGAAATCGAGTATCAAGAAACTGACTATCACTGCAAAAAATATTGAAACGTATCTGGGTGTGAAGCGTTTTCGGTTTGGCTCCGCCGACGCGAAGGATCAGGTTGGTCAGGTTACCGGGCTCGCGTGGACAGAAGTCGGTGGCGAGTTGTTAACTATCGAATCTGCCGTGGTCGATGGTAAGGGAAAATTCGTCCAGACCGGACAATTGGGCGACGTGATGAAGGAATCTATTCAGGCGGCGATGACCGTAGTGCGAAGTCGCTCCGAAATTCTCGGGGTCAGTCCCGATTTTAATGAAAACAAGGATATCCATATCCACGTTCCGGAAGGAGCCACCCCCAAGGATGGACCTAGTGCAGGTGTCGGCATGTGTACGGCGCTGGTTTCTGCATTGACCGAGATCCCGGTAAAAGCCGAAGTCGCGATGACAGGGGAAATAACGCTGCGTGGTGAGATATTGCCAATAGGTGGGTTAAAAGAGAAACTTCTGGCCGCTCATCGTGGCGGCATTAGCAAGGTTTTGATCCCGGAAGAAAACGAGAAAGATCTGGCAGAGATTCCCGATAATATCAAGGCCAAGCTGGAAATCATCCCGGTGCGCTGGATTGACCAGGTACTTGAGGTTGCACTTGCTCATCAACCGACCCCTTTACCCAAGGGTTCGATAGCTGCCGGTGACCCACCAAAGCCCAAGGTGAAAGATAAAAAGTCATCTGGAGTCAGAGCGCACTAGTTGTTTGCGTAAATAATGCGACTTATTTGAGGTTTTTCGCGTTTTAAGGTTGACCCTAAAGGCTGCTGTTGGTTTAATTCGACGCTCGGGATGGGGGATCGTGCGAGCACAATTAAGAGCTCAACTACAACTATAACAAGCAAAAGTAAATTCCAGACTTGCGTTGTCTGTCCGCCCTTCGGGCTAAAAATATATCAACTTAACCAAATGGAAAAATCTAATGAATAAATCCGAATTAATTGAAGGTGTTGCAACTGCTGCTGATTTGAGTAAGGCTGATGCCGCACGTGCAGTCGATGGAGTCATTGCAACAGTGACAGAAGCTCTGAAATCAGGAGGCCAGGTTACAGTAGTGGGCTTTGGAACTTTCCTCGTTCGCCACCGCGATGCTCGTTCCGGACGTAATCCCCGCACCGGTGAAACCATCCAGATTAAAGCTTCAAATGTGCCTGCATTTAAGGCTGGCAAAGCTCTAAAAGACGCAGTAAACTAGCGCCCCTTTTCTGGCTACACCGGGTGCTTAGCTCAGCTGGGAGAGCATCGCCCTTACAAGGCGAGGGTCGGCGGTTCGATCCCGTCAGCACCCACCATATAATCAGGAGTGGTAGTTCAGTTGGTTAGAATACCGGCCTGTCACGCCGGGGGTCGCGGGTTCGAGTCCCGTCCACTCCGCCATCATTGAAAGCGCTCTGTTAGAGCGCTTTTTCAAGATGTTTCCTTCAACAGTGACGATAAGATAGATGCTGCAAGCAATTCGAGACAAGGTAACGGGATGGATTGCCTACGGCATCATCTTTCTAATAAGTGTTCCTTTCGCTCTGTGGGGGGTTAATTCCTACCTCGGTGGTGGTGAGGTACCTCCAGCCGCCACAGTTAACGGTGAGGAAATCACCCAGCCTGCTCTCGATCGGGCGTATGCGAATTATCGTCAGAGACTGGCGCAATTATTTGGTGGTTCGATACCTGAAACCCTTGGCAGCGAGTTGATGTTGCGAGAGCAGGTGCTGGGGCAACTAGTAGAAGAGGCTGCATTGCGCCAATATACTCAGAAGCAGCGATACCGCATCGGTGACGAGGAGTTGAACAGCGTAATTCGTGGCATGGATGTGTTTCAACGCGACGGCCAGTTCGATACTGATACCTACCAGGCACAGCTGCGTTCACTCGGTTATTCTCCGCCTGGTTTTGAAGAGGAGCTCAGGCGTAGCGGTGCGATGGAACAGTTGCAAAGCGGCATTCTTGCAACCGCGTTTACCACCCCGGTACTCGAGAAACAATTTACAGATCTGAAAAATCAATCACGCAAAATCAGGTCACTGGCCTACAGTGTTGATAAGACTGCTATTCAACCAGACGCTGATGAGATCGAGCAACATTACCTGTCTCACACCGATCGATATCGCACAGCGGAAGAAGTCAGGATCGATTTCATCGAATTGAGTCTGGATGGCATCAAGCAGGGCATAGAAGTCAGCGCGGACGATGTTTATGCGCGCTACCAGGAAAATAAAGCTACCTATACCAGTGAAGAAATCAGAGACACCAGTCATATCCTGATTACGGTGAACGGTGATGAGGATGCGGCTCCAGCACTGGCAAGAATTACCGAAATCCGTGAGCGTATCGTAAACGGTGAAAGCTTTGCCGATTTGGCGCGTGAGTTATCCGAGGATCCGGGATCGGCAAGCGAAGGTGGCAGTCTTGGCGAAGTCGAGCGTGGTGTAATGGTGCCAACTTTCGAAGCTGCACTGTTTTCCATGGAGGTCGATCAACTAAGCCAACCCGTAAAAACTCCTTTTGGCTGGCACCTGATCAAGCTGGATTCGATCAGCGGTGGTGAGATACAGTCCTTCGAGACGGTAAAATCTACTTTGCTAGACGAGATTAGAACACAACTCGCCGAAGGTCAGATCTATGACCTGGTCGAAAATGTAGCAAACATCGTCTATGAGCAGTCTGATTCTTTACTCGCGGCGGCTGAGCAGCTCGATTTGACGGTACAGACTAGCGACTGGTTCGATCGACTCTCGGGTCAAGGTATTGCCGTTGAGCCTAAAGTACGACAGATGGCGTTTTCGGCGGAGGTATTACAGCAAGGATTAAACAGCGAAGCGATAGAGCTTGATAACGAACGCGTGGTATTTATTCGTCTCAACCAGCTCAGGCCGGCTGCAGAGAAACCGCTTGATCAGGTGCAGGAGCTAATAAAGTCCGAATTAGTAACAATAAAAGCACGTGAACAGAGTTTGAAGTCAGGAATGGCGGCACTGGCGGAATTAAATGCAGGAAAAACGCTCGATGATCTGGCGGTAGAATGGTCAGCATCGATTCGTGATCACGGCTTCGTCGAGCGTAATCAATCCGAAATTGATGGCGCAATACTAAGACGTACATTTTCAATGCCAAAACCTGAACAGGGCCCTGTTTTTGAAGGCCTGTCAGTTGCTGATGGTAACTATGCGATTATTGAATTGTCGGCGGTGCTATCGAATGACGGAAATGTCGACAGTAAAGCGCTCGATGAGCTCAAACAGGCGCGAGCAGGTGCTGAATATCAAGCGGCATTGAAGCTGCTGACCGATCGCGCCGAGGTTGTTAGAATGCCCCTGCAGGACCTGTAAGGCAGGAATCAGAGCAAATATCAGACCTGAAAATCAAGCTTCACTCAAGCACACCCATGCTGACGATATTGTAGCCTGAGTCGACATAAATATTTTCCCCGGTAATTCCCGCGGCCAGATCAGAGCATAGAAACGCGCCGACATTACCCACCTGCTCGATAGACACGTTGCGCCGCAGCGGAGCATTGGTAGCGACCTCGTCGAGAATTTTCTTGAAACTCCCAATACCGGCCGAGGCCAGGGTTTTTATCGGGCCGGCTGAAACCGAGTTGACGCGGATTCCCTGCGGGCCAAGAGCTGCGGCCAGGTAACGTACATTGGCCTCGAGGCTGGCCTTGGCAACACCCATAATATTGTAATTGGGCAAGGCGCGTTCTGAACCCAGGTAGGTCATGGTGATTATCGAACCATTGGTGTTCTGCATCATTGGTCTTGCGGCTTTGGCCATCGCGGCAAGGCTGTATGAACTGATATCGTGTGCAATACGAAAACCTTCCCGGTCGAGATTTTCGAGGTAGTCACCGGCTAAAGCTTCGCGGGGCGCGAAGGCAACCGAATGCACCAGCGCGTCGAGTTGACCCCAGTGCGTTCCAAGCTGTGCGAACAGATTCGTAATTTCGTCGTCGTCGGCAACATCGCAGGGTAGTACGATATCGGAATCAAATTCAGCGGCAAACTTTTCCACCCGCGGTTGCAACTTGTCATTGGCATAGCTGAACGCAAGCTCAGCGCCTTCGCGATGCATCGCCTGTGCAATTCCGTAGGCGATGGAACGATTGCTTGCAATACCGACGATGAGTGCTTTTTTGCCGCTTAGAAAGCCCATAAAAATTCCTCAAAATGAAATCTATTTTGTCAGCCTCCCAGGCTTCATGCAATCCTAAACACAGTAAATCAATTGATCATCTGCCGCGGCAAACGTAATCAGGGGTAAAAGGGCAGGGAAGTATCAACGTCGAAATTAGCATGTAGCAGAATAGTTATCATAAATTCAAATATACTATCTCAAAGTATCATTATTTAAGATATTTGGGAGTAAGTATATTGTACTGCCAGTTCAGAATGAGCAGACAAATGTACGCCTACAATCATGTGGATCAACAATTGGTAGATGAGCGGGTTGCACAGTTCCGTGATCAGACCAGGCGTTATTTATCCGGTAAACTCGATGAAGAGGTTTTCAAGCAATTGCGGCTGCGTAACGGATTATATGTCCAGCGTCACGCACCGATGCTACGAGTCGCGATTCCCTATGGGGTCTTGAGCTCGGCCCAGTTACGCATGCTGGGGCGAATTGCGCGCAACTATGACAGAGGCTATGCGCATGTGACCACGCGGCAGAACTTTCAGTTTAACTGGCCCACACTCGAATCTGTGCCCGATATCCTGGCGGAACTGGCGAGCGTGCAAATGCACGCCATTCAAACCAGTGGTAACTGCATTCGTAATATAACGTCTGATCCGTTGGCAGGGGAGTCGCCTGATGAAATCGAAGACCCACGGATCTGGTGCGAGGTGATACGGCAATGGTCAACATTGCATCCTGAATTTTCTTTTCTACCACGCAAGTTCAAGATCGCGGTTAGCGGAGCCACCCAGGACCGGGTTGCTGCACAGGTTCATGATATCGGTCTGCAAATGGTTCGAAATGACGTTGGCGAAGTCGGATTCAGGGTTCTGGTTGGTGGTGGGCTAGGCCGCACCCCGGTGATCGGCAAGCAATTACGGGCATATTTATCGAAATATGAGCTGCTGAGTTATCTCGATGCGATATTGCGCGTTTATAACCTGCATGGCCGCCGCGATAATCTTTATAAGGCGCGTATCAAGATACTGGTAAACGCGATTGGAATCGATGCTTTTCGCGAACAGGTAGAATCCGAGTGGCAGCATGTGCGGGAAACTAGTCTGAAACTTGACGATGCGCGTATTGAGGAGGTGACTAATGCTTTCAGGATACACCGTTACAGGAAACTGGCGAATGACAAAACCATCCCGCAACTGATGGCCGGCAATCCGGTTTTTGCGAGCTGGTATCGACAAAATACACGAACCCATAAGATGGCAGGATACCGAATCGTGTTTTTATCCTTGAAAAATCATGGACAAGCTCCCGGAGATATCAGCGCTACGCAAATGACAAAGGTGGCTGAGTTGGCAGATAAATTCAGCTTCGGAGAAGTACGTACAACCTATTCTCAAAACCTGATATTTGCCCAGGTCGAACAGGCTGAACTGTATGCTTTGTGGCAGGCGTTAGTAGGGTTACGCCTGGCAAATCCGAATATCGGTACTATTAGCGATATTATTTGCTGTCCAGGGTCTGATTTTTGTGCACTCGCCAATACTACCTCGATTGATGTGGCTGAGAACCTGCAGAATCGACTTGAGAAGCTCGACAGGCTTTTTGGGGCAGGTGAAGTCAAGATCAATATTTCGGGTTGTATGAACGCCTGTGGGCATCACCACGTCGGCAACATAGGTTTACTTGGTGTATCCAAGAACAGCGCAGACTGGTACCAGATTACACTGGGTGGTTCGACTGGCAACCATACTGCTCTTGGTAAAGTCCTGGGACCCGCAGTCTCGAAACAGAATATTGGGCACGCGGTAGAAATTATCATCGAAACCTATATCGAACTGCGTGCGCAGGGCGAATCATTTGTTGATACTTTAGAACGCATAGGCCGGAATCCATTCAAGGAGCGTGTTTATGCCGATTCTTATTGACCTGTACCAGGTCCTCGAGGATAAATGGATCAGGCTTGATAATATGGAGCCAATCGGTGATGCCGAGCGGGTGATAGTCAGCGTCGCGCGATTAGGTGCCGACCGGGATCTCTTTGAACGAAGTGGATTGCTGCTTGGGGTCGAGCTTGCTGTGACCGATCGAGTCGCAGAAATCGAAGCTTTGCTACCGCGGCTGAAACTGGTGGTGCTGAATTTTGACGCATTTGCCGATGGACGTGGATTTAGCCAGGCACGATTGTTACGCGAACGATTTTCTTTCCAGGGCGATATTCGTGCACAGGGTGAAGTCTTGCGTGATCAATTGTCTTTCATGCAGCGTTGCGGAATCAGCCAGTTTCGCCTGGCTGATTGCGAAGACGCAGATCTCGCCTTAAGTGCCTTTACCGATATCAGTGAAAACTATCAACCTGAACTAAGGGTATATGCGGGCTAGTCTTCGTTAAATAGTTGTACCAGTATTTCCGGCACAAATGGTCGCCCTTGTTGGTTCAATGAAGTTCCGGTAATTCTGGCGGCGAGCATTAGCGTTTCGTCAGGAAGACGAAATACATCTTGCTGAAACTCGAAGCGAACCCTGGATACCTGTCGAACCAGGCTGCGCACGACAAACAGATCATTACTAACCAGAGAATTCTTGTAATCCAGTTCTGCCCTGGTTACTACCAGGTTGATACCTGCGGCCGTAACTTCAGCAAAATTGATACCACGTGATTGCAGGAATTCATGGCGTGCATGCTCGAGATAGTTTTGATAGACGCCGTTGTTGACCACACCCTGCATATCGCATTCGTAGTCACGTACCTTAAACTCTAATTGGTGGGCGTATTGCATAGCATTCCCTGATGTTAAGTGTCGAATGTTGCCAGATTAAGCGGCCGAGTCAACTTTGTCACAGATCAGGAAAAGCAGTGAAATCGGTTGCATTTTTCTGCAATGCTGTCCGTAATTGTGATCCCGATGTTCCACTGAAACAGGTTACGATGAATCTTTCAGATTTTGGCAAGCGCTTTAGCGGTTACTCTGGCATTACCCACTTGATGGATGATTTGGCCGAGGGCATGGCGCAACCAGGCGTAATCATGCTGGGTGGTGGTAATCCCGCTGAAATCCCGGAGGTCATGTCTGTTTTTAACAAGGTAATCGAGAGGCTGCATAAATCCGGTAGACTGGTTGCAAGCCTGGCCAACTACGAT
>Ga0070723_10000183_pt1 | contig 16294 bp, 16 predicted proteins | sample tdAd002_FD_67277 | JGI IMG/M metagenome (GOLD analysis project Ga0070723, IMG submission 67277) | Marine sediment microbial communities from the Atlantic coast under amendment with organic carbon and nitrate - tdAd00.2 | ecosystem: Environmental > Aquatic > Marine > Coastal > Sediment | place...
AGGAGTCTGGACCGTGTGTCAGTTCCAGTGTGGCTGATCATCCTCTCAGACCAGCTAACCATCGCGGCCTTGGTAGGCCATTACCCTACCAACAAGCTAATGGTACGCGGGCTCATCTCCGAACAGTAGTTTACATGTAGAGACCACCTTTGATCTTAAAAACCTAAGTTTTATAGATATTATCCGGTATTAGCTCGCCTTTCGGCGGGTTATCCCCGATTCAGAGGTAGATTGCCCACGCGTTACTCACCCGTGCGCCACTTTACTATCTTTAGCAAGCTAAAGAGTTCTCGTACGACTTGCATGTGTTAAGCACGCCGCCAGCGTTCATTCTGAGCCAGGATCAAACTCTCCAATTAAAATGCATCAATTGCCAATGCCTTTCGGCAAGTGCAATGGATTAACTATAAGACCTAACTCACAAGCTGTCACTATTTAGTTTTCAAAGATCAAAAAGCGCCATTTACCATTATGGCTTATATAAAAAAGTACAATTATATCTGAGAAAACAGATCAGATAGTTGATTATACGTTTTCAACCTGTCTTGTCAACCTTTTTTTTGCTCACTTCGCAAATATTGTATTATTTTTTCTTGATCTACAGTTAATTAAAATAAACGAGTAGAATAAATTGATCCGTTAACTTTGTCAAGGTTTATTTGTAATTATTTTTATTTTATGATAACGTTTTTTCCCTGCTCTTAATAATATTTCCATGTCGACAATATCCTTATCTGTTAGTAAGTAATCAAAGGATTCTATCCGCTTGCCGTTAACATAGGCCCCTCCCTGCTCAATGAGCCTTCTGGCCGCACTTCCAGAGCTTGCAAGCCCTACCATCTGATAGAGCTTGAAGGCCGGAACGCCCTCATTGAATTGGTCCATATCCATTTCCGAATGTGGAGGTTCAATTATAGCATCTATGCCAACAGCAACAGTTTTAGTTCCAGACCACTCTCCCGCGTGGATTCCATGTGTTGAGCTTGATGGCATAATCTCTTCAGGTACAACTATAGAACCGAACACGCTTTCCGCAGCACGATATGCTTTAAAGGCTTCTTCCATTCCATGGGCAAGTTTTGTTACCTCAAAAGCCAGGACAACCTTAGCGCTGTTTAAATCGGCACCGCTTAATTTTTCAAGTTCCTTGATCTCTTCCATGGGTAAAAATGTAAAGAGAGCCATGAATCTAGCAACATCTCGATCGTCTGTATTTATCCAATATTGATAATATTCATAAGGTGACGTTTTATTCGGGTCAAGCCACACAGCACCTTCAGCTGTTTTGCCCATTTTCGCGCCGCTGCTGGTAGTGATTAATGGAAAGGTAATCCCAAATACGGTTTCTTGACGAACCCTTCTAATCAACTCAACGCCGGCAACAATGTTACCCCACTGATCACTCCCTCCCATCTGTAATCTGCATCCATAATGATCATAGAGTTCCAGAAAATCATAAGCCTGCAAAAGCATATAATTAAATTCAATAAAATTAAGCCCTTCTTCGGATTCAAGTCGCATTTTATAGCTTTCGGCTTTTATCATTCGATTAACTGAGAAATGTCGTCCAAAATCTCTTAAAAAAGGGATATATTCTAATTTGGTCAGCCAATCGGCATTGTTCAACATCAGCGCTTTGCCATCACTAAAGTCGAGAAAACGAGATAGCTGTTCTTTAATACCAATTGCGTTCTCTTCCACCATCTCAGGTGTTAGAAGCTTACGCATCTCAGTCTTTCCGCTCGGATCACCCACAAGGCCAGTCCCGCCCCCGATGAGCGCAATAGGTCTGTGGCCGTGTCTTTGCATATGCGCTAAGGACATTATCGGAACAAGGCTCCCCACATGGAGACTTGATGCTGTAGGATCAAAACCAATGTAACAAGTTGCTTGTCCGGCTTCAAGATATTCGTTCAGCTCCTTCTCATGTGTTGACTGATCAATAAAACCTCTTTCTTTAAGAATATCAATCAAATTCGTCATACAGTTATCCCTTATTATTTGTTTGCATACTCCACAGCTCTAGTCTCACGAATAACCATAACCTTGATTTGACCTGGAAAGGTTAGCGACTCCTCAATTTTTTTTGCGATATCTCTGCTAAGAAGCGTTGACTCTTCATCAGAAATAATACCACTTTCGACGATAACCCTGAGTTCTCTTCCGGCCTGAATAGCATAAGTATTAGCAACCCCTTTAAATGAATTTGCTATGTTCTCAAGGTCTTCCAATCGCTTAATATAATTTTCAAGCAGTTCCTTGCGAGCTCCTGGCCTTGCCCCTGATAATGCATCAGCAGCTTGTATCAACAAGGCATATACCGTATTAGGCGGAACATCTTCATGATGAGCAGCAATTGCATGCACAACCTTGGGTGCTTCACCAAATTTTTTTGCAAGCTTAGAGCCTATAATAGCATGCTGTCCTTCAACTTCGTGATCAATCGCCTTCCCGATATCATGCAGCAGTCCCATGCGTTTTGCTTGTTTCGAGCTAAATCCCAATTCAGACGCCATAATACCACTTATAACACCCACTTCGACTGAATGCTGCAAAACATTCTGAGCGTAACTGGTGCGAAACTTTAACCTACCGATATACTTAATAAGTTCACTATGAATACCATGAACACCCAGATCAAACGCTGCCTGTTCTCCAGCCTCTTTTATTTTTAAATCAACCTCTTTCCCTACTTTTTTAACAACATCCTCAATGCGGGCCGGGTGAATTCGGCCATCCGCTATTAACCGCATCAGTGAAAGTCTGGCAATTTCACGCCGAACCGGATTAAAGCCCGATAAGATAACCGCCTCAGGCGTATCATCAATAATCAGATCAATACCGGTCGCCGCCTCAAGAGCACGAATATTTCGACCTTCTCTGCCGATGATCCTCCCTTTCATCTCATCGTTGGGGAGTTGAACAACTGAAACAGTATGTTCAGCAACAAAATCTCCAGCATATCTTTGGATAGCCGTAGCCATGATCTTTGTGGCTTTTTTATCTGCCTGCTCTTTTGTTTCATTCTCTATCCTTTTAATAATCTTAGCGCCTTCATATCGTGCCTCGTTTTCCATGGCCCTAATAAGAAGTTCCTTTGCCTGTTCCGCTGTCAAACCAGATATCTTTTCTAGCTGTCTCTTTTGTTCTTCAATGAGCTCATCATATTTACTTTTATTCAGCCCTATTTCTTCTTCTTTTTTGATAAGCTTTCTTTCTTTTCGCAAAATGTCCCGTTCCCGGCGTTCGAATTGATCCAGCTTTCGGTCGACATTTTCCTCCTTTTGCATCAACCTTCGCTCTTTCTTTTTCAATTCATCCCGAGTCTCTTTGGTATCAGCATCAAATTCGCTTTTCATCTGAAAAAGTTTGTCTTTAACTTCAAGTCGGGCTTCTTTTATCAGCGTTTTTGATCTCCGCTTGGCATCCTCTAATATTCGCGAAGTCTCTCTTTCAGCTGCTTTAACCTTATGGGCTGTAATTATCCCTTTAACCCAATAGGCAATTGCAAAGCCTGTCACAAATGTGATTATGCCTATTAATAAATTATATTCATTCATTAGCCTTCTCCCTGAAAACATTCAAATTTAAGCTCTATAAATATTTTGCCATAAAGACGCCGTCAAAACCGTATGATTTGGTCCTTTTTAATTCATGTAAAGAATCCTGGCCCAAAGAACCAGGTTTTTCAGGGCAAAATAAACCGGGATCGCCCGCTTTATGAAACGCAATATAGATAACCTTTTGAGACCTTTTTATGAGGTGGATTAAAAATGAGAGCTATAGGAAGAAAAGGGTAAGGCCGTTAAAAAAGCTGCTATTGAATCTGTGTACCTTCAATGTTTCAATAGGTATTAATAGGCATGCCCTGCTGTATCAGATTGACAGGATTTTTTTTTATTCCCATCGATTCTTTTAAATCTGAATTAAGCAGGACCCCTGCCGAAATGCCGTGTTGGGAGGTCTTTGAACCAAAATAACAAAGTGGGCACCTTTTAATTTCTTTAGGCTTTTCTGTACAAGCAGAACATGCTCACCAAAATCAGAGAAGGTTCCCTTTAAATTGATGTTGGATCAAAGAACATCTTCCAATCACAAACACGACAGGGGTCAAACATCCGGTTTAAAAAGTGTGAAAACCTTGAAAGTCACATTTTATCCCGTGAGGATAACAAGAAAGTACACGTTTTTGGTATGGGCCGATACAGGCACCAATGAGGGAAAGGGTAATATATAAAGCGACTTATCTCATATTTTTGGTATCAACTTGTTAAAAACCTTTAATCATTTACTGCAGTATCTAATGCATGCATCAGATTTGTCGATCGTTTAGAAATATCTTTTAACAAATCTGAATGATTTTTTTTCAGCTCAATATTTTCATTAGCAATATTAAGTGCAGCTAAAATTAAAGTCGTAAGTTTAGCAACCGATGATTTACTTGAATGTTGAGTTTCAATCTTGGTTACTTCTTTGACAAGATAATCAGCAACCTCTTGAGCATTGGCAACGTCTGATTCTGTCTTAAATGTATAAGGCTGCCCGAATAGTTCTATTGTTACAAGTTGTTCCAAAGGATAAGTCGTCTACCTTTCCAAGATCATTCCTTAAGGCCACTACTCAGTTCCTGTAATATCCTCTAGTCTAATCAAAAGACTATCAATCTTTGACCCGATCAAGGCCTTTCCTTTTGCATAATTGTTTTCTGCCTCAACCTTACTCTGAAGCTCTTCCTTTAACCTCTTAATCTTATTCGAAAGTTTTAAGTTGCTCACCTCAAGTGACTTGTAAGCATCAACCAATTTTTCAACTTTTTTCTCAATTTCTTCAAATTGTCTCAAAATATATTCGTTGTCCAATCTTACACCTCGTAATCTATATGTTTAATATAATCTTTTATATAACCGAAAGTCAAGATATATTCCTTAACCTGTTACGCATAATATTTTCAACCGTCATTAGGTCATGTCTGTTGTTGACTCCAATGGTCTCCTCGCAATCGCCACCAATAATTACACCCACAACCTTTCCTTCTCTATATCCTATTTTGACAATATCCGTTAAGTAAAACTCGCCTTGAACATTATCTGATTTCACTTTTTGCAATGAATCAAATAAAAACTCTTTTTTTATGCAGTATATACCGGTGTTTATGGTTTTTATTTTCTTTTGTTCCGCTGATGCATCTGCTTCTTCTACTATCCCTGATACATTCCTGTTTTTATCAAACAGAACCCTTCCGTAACCTTTAGGATTGTCGATCTCGACTGCCAAAAGTGATATATCTCGTTTGGCCTTAACATGATCCTTTATAAGCCGCATGACGGTTTCAAAAGTAAGGAGTGGCACATCACCGCACAAAACAACTACTTCTTGAGTGTTGTCAGGCAGATAAGGGAGTGCACACGAAACAGCATGACCTGTCCCGAGCTGATCTTTTTGTAAGGCAAAAATGACTTCAGCGCTTTCTGATACCATTTTCCGAACTTTGTCAGCCTGATTACCAATAACAAGAACCACATTATTTCCAGCGATTCTATTGGCCGTTTCAACAACATACATTATCATGGGTTTACTAAGAATCTCGTGCAACACTTTGGCCTTGCCGGATTTCATACGTTTGCCCAGACCGGCGGCAAGTATTACAATCGCTTGTTTTTCTTTATTAAATACCATCTTACTCCCATCTCGGAATTGTCTTACTTTTATACTCTAAACGAGGAACTTTTGAAGTATCCATAAACAAATAAAAAGGGCAAGCCATATTACTGGAATGCCCTTACTGTATAAAGCAATTTGTCATCTCCCATATCTCAGGGATAAGTACCATTCAAAATCAAGGAAATCTATCTATTATCTTGTCTCAGCAAGCTTCAAACGATGTATGGCTCTCTCCAGAGCTAACTTGGCCCTTACGAAGTCGATATCCTTATCTTCTTGTTCCAAACGTTTCTGGGCCCGTTCCATAGCAGCCTCGGCACGTCCGGTATCAATATCTTTCCTCCTTTCAGCCGATTCCGCCAACACTGTAAGCTTATCAGGGAGCGCCTCTGCAAATCCACCACTGGCAAAAACATATCTTGGATTCCCATCTGCATCCGTATAATGGATCATACCTGTTTTAAGGGTAGTCAAGAAAGTGGTGTGGCCGATAAGTACACCAAACTCACCGAGACTGCCGGGGGCCACCGCAATTTGAGCTTCTTCGCTGACAACCACTTTTTCAGGGGTAACCACTTCTAATGTAATATTTCCAGCCATCCGTTTCCCCTCACAACCAGATTTATTCGGCCATCTGCTTGGCCTTTTCTAGGACTTCATCAATCCCCCCAACCATGTAAAAGGCCTGCTCAGGGATATCATCGTGTTTACCTTCAACTATTTCTTTAAAGCCTTTTACGGTATCTTCGATCTTTACATAAGTCCCGGGGACATTGGTAAATACTTCAGCAACATGGAAAGGCTGGGACAAAAATCGCTGAATTTTACGTGCCCGTGCCACCGTAATTTTATCCTCATCAGACAACTCGTCTATTCCCAGTATTGCAATAATATCCTGAAGTTCTTTATATTTTTGGAGGATTTGCTGAACCTGACGGGAAGTCTGGTAGTGCTCATCACCGATATAAGCCGCATCAAGAATTCTGGATGTGGAATCAAGGGGATCCACCGAAGGATATATCCCGAGTTCCACCAGTTGCCGTGAAAGAACAACCGTACCGTCAAGATGTGCAAATGTTGTCGCAGGCGCCGGGTCCGTCAAGTCATCAGCAGGTACATAAACACACTGTACTGCCGTAATCGAGCCCTTGTCTGTTGACGTGATCCGTTCCTGGAGTTCGCCCAGGTCAACGGCCAGGGTCGGTTGATATCCAACCGCCGAAGGCATTCGTCCCAAAAGTGCTGAAACCTCGGAACCGGCCTGGGTAAACCGGAAGATGTTGTCGATGAAAATAAGGACGTCCTGCCCTTCTTCATCCCGAAAATATTCCGCAGCCGTAAGGGCTGAAAGAGCAACCCGAGCCCTTGCTCCCGGAGGTTCGGTCATCTGTCCGTATATCAGGGCAGCCCTGGGAAGAACTCCTGAATCTTTCATTTCATAGTAAAGGTCATTCCCTTCACGAGTCCGTTCGCCAACACCTGCAAAAACGGAAATGCCGCCGTGCTCCATGGCAATGTTGTGTACCATTTCCATCATGATAACGGTTTTTCCCACACCGGCGCCCCCGAACATTCCCATTTTCCCACCTCTGGGGAATGGCACCAGCAGATCAATAACCTTAACACCGGTCTCGAGAACACGAACCGATGTATCCTGCTCCGTAAATTTCGGGGCATGACGATGTATGGGCATCATCTTTTCCTGGCTGACCGGTCCCAAACCATCCACCGGCCTTCCGACCACATTAAGAATTCGCCCGAGTCCGGCTTCACCCACAGGCATCATAATCGGTTTGCCCGTATCCTTAACCGGCATCCCCCTGACAAGACCGTCGCTTATGTCCATTGCAATCGTACGAACAATATTATCGCCCAGGTGCTGCGCGACCTCAACAACAAGATTGTCAGCCTCATCGCTGATTGCTGGATTGCTGATCAGAAGTGAAGTAAGAATCGTAGGCAGTTTACCCTGTTCAAACTCCACGTCAACCACAGGCCCCATAACCTGCATAATTTTTCCTATATTTTCTCCCATCTATAGACCTCCGAATCTGTTATTTGTTATTTGTTAATCGATCAACAAACAACTAGTGACTATTTCCCAGGTTTACCCTTTAAGGGCCTCGGCACCGCCGACGATATCCATTAACTCAGCGGTAATGGATGCCTGCCGAGCCTTGTTGTATACCAGAGTGAGATTATCTATCATATCGTCACAAGCCTTGGAAGCATTATCCATGGCCATCATCCGTGCGGCATGTTCGCTGGTAGATGTCTCCAGTAACGCACTGAATAGCTGAACATATACGCTCCTTGGCAGTAGCTCACCCAGAAGTTCATCAGGAGATGGTTCACAAATATGCTCCGCCAGATACGGCTTGTCCTGGTCTTCGGTTTCATCTTCATCAAATTCCAATGGCGGTATGGGAAGCAACTGTTTTATTGTCGCGACCTGTCGTCCCATGCTGATGAACTCTGAATAAACGACATAGACTTCGTCATATTCACCATTGAGAAATCCGTCTATCAAGCCTTTGCCAACTGTGGAAGCAATATTGAACTTAATTACAGTCCCAATGACCTCAATATGCTCGCTTATGATAGGAATTTGATTTTTACGGCACCAATCCCGTCCCTTTTTACCAAAGTTTGTAACGGAAATCTCTATATCCTCTCCTGCTTCTTTTATAGATGAATCGGCTTTGGAAATAAGGTGTGCATTGAAACCGCCGCACAAACCCCGATCGGAAGTGCACAAAATAATATGTTTTTTTACGACTTCCTCATGCGGCAAAAGAAGAGGGCTTGTTTCCTCTCCTGCTCTTCCTGAAAGACCTCCAAGAACTTCGGCGAACTTTTCAGCATAAGGTCGAAAGCCATCCATATTGGTCTGTGCGCCACGCAATCTGGAAGCAGCCACCATGTTCATGGCTTTTGTGATTTGTTTTGTCTTTTTTACCGCACCTATTTTTGTTTTGACCTCTTTTAACGTCGCCATACAAATCAGCCTTTATATTAAAGTTATTTGTTTTTTTTCGATTACCTATTATACAAATCAATACATAACAAATAACTATTTGATTGTATCCTTGAACTCCTCGTCATAAGCGTTCAAGGCCTCGGTCATAACTTTGTCGATCTCATCCGATATCTCTTGTTTCTCCGCAATCTCAGTAAAAATCTGAGGGTATCTGTCTTCAATAAAAGGGTACAGTCCGGCCTCATATTTCTCCAAAACGTTAACAGGATATTTATCGAGAAAACCTTTTGTACCTGCATAGAGCATTGTCACCTGTCTTTCAACCGAGAGCGGTTGAAATTGCGGTTGTTTCAAAACCTCAACGAGCCTTTCTCCACGAGCAAGCTGTGCCTGAGTTGCCTTATCCAGGTCGCTTCCAAAAGCGGCAAACGCTTCAAGTTCACGGAACTGGGCCAGATCAAGCCTAAGTGTACCGGCCACCTGTTTCATGGCTTTGACCTGAGCAGCACCACCCACGCGAGACACAGAAAGTCCGACATTAATTGCAGGCCTAACACCTGCAAAGAACAGACTGGGCTCAAGAAAGATCTGCCCGTCGGTAATGGAAATAACATTTGTCGGAATATATGCTGAAACATCACCGGCCTGGGTTTCAATAATCGGAAGCGCGGTGAGAGAACCGGCGCCCAGCTCGTCGTTGAGCTTAGCGGCTCGTTCCAGCAGGCGGGAGTGATTATAAAAAATATCACCTGGGTAAGCTTCACGACCGGGTGGGCGTCTCAAAAGAAGTGAAACCTGGCGATATGACGCCGCCTGTTTTGAAAGGTCATCATAGATTATGAGCGCATGCATCTTATTGTCCCTAAAATATTCCCCCATGGCACATCCCGCATAAGGAGCGATATACTGCAATGTTGCCGGGTCGCTGGCACAGGCTGCAATAACAGTCGTATATTCCATGGCCCCGTGTTTTTCAAGGGCGGCAACGACCTGGGCAACCGTCGATTTTTTTTGGCCGCAGGCTACATAAATGCAGTAAACATCAGTATCTTTCTGATTAATGATGGCATCCACGACAAGGGCCGTTTTGCCGATCTGGCGGTCACCAATGACCAGCTCCCGCTGGCCGCGGCCCACCGGTGTCATGGCATCAATAGCTTTTGCTCCGGTATACATGGGTTCATGCACACCCTTTCTGTCAATAACACCCGGCGCAATCATCTCGACCCTTCTAAATTCTTTGGTATCTAAAGGCCCCTTACCATCAATAGGTTCACCAACTGCCGAAAGCACCCGACCAAGGACACCTTTCCCCACAGGAACCTCAGCAATTCGGCCGGTCCGCTTGACCATGTCACCTTCTTTGATACCGAAGTCGTCGCCCATAACGGCAATGCCTACGTTATCTTCCTCAAGGTTCAGCACAAGGCCAAAAATGCCACCCGGGAATTCAACCAGCTCCATGGCCATAACCTTTTCCAGACCATACACTCTGGCAATACCATCACCCACCGACAAGACGACCCCTGTTTCACTCAGTTCAACTTTCTTGTCGTAATCCGTAATCTGTTCCTTAATAATCTGACTTATTTCTTCAGCTTTTAGTTCCATTATGTACTCTCACCCCTTTTTAAAGAATCTCTCATATTGAGCAATTGTGTTTTGATGCTACCGTCCAAAACCAGATCACCTATTCGAGAAACAATCCCCCCTATAAGGCTGGGGTCGTGTTCAACCTCTAAAATAATATCTTTACCTGTCCTTTTCGACAGGGTAGTACGGATTTTTTCAACGGTTTCGGATGACAATTCAGTGGCCGAAACCAGACTGGCACGCACAACGCCTTTTAATTCATCAGCCAGTTTTTTATAAAACTCATTGATATCACTTAAAAATCCAAATCGCCCTTTATCAAACAGCAAAAGCAGGAAAGACGCCATGACTTTGGAAATATTTACTTTATCTATTACCGCCTGCAAAACCTTTTTACGGCCTCCGGCATCATAAAGCGGGTTGGTAATTGCCTGCTCAAGCTCTTTTTCGCTCGCAATTAAATCTGAAAATCGATCAAGTTCTTCTTTATAGATCTCAGCCTCATTATCCTCTTTGCCGATAATCAGAAGTGCTTTGGCATAACGCCGGGCTACTTTCAAATTCTTCACTGTGCCACCACCTTCTCTAAATATTCGTCTACCAGTTTATCCTGATCCTGGGCTGTAATATTGTTCTTTATCAGCGTTTCAGCATTAACAAGCGCTTTTTCGAGTGTATCTTGCTGCAGCTTTATTTTAGCCTGTTTGAATTCATTCTCAATATTGCGGCGGGCCTGTTCTTCCAGTTTCTCGGCCGCCTTTTTCGCCTCCTCGATGATTCTCGCCTTGGCCTCGTTTCCCTGTCTTATATACTCTTCAACAAGCTTCTCAGCCTCCTGCTCCAAAAGGGAAAATCTTTCATTGTATTTTACCAGCTCCTTTTCTGCTTCCTTTTTCTTAGTCTCCAGTTCGCTGAGCTGATCTTTAATACCTTTAATTCTGGAATCAAGCGCTTGTGATACAGGCTTGCGTAAAATCAAAAAAAGACCGATAGCCAGAACAGCAAAATTCATAACCTTGTAAGTATCGGTCGCTACCCATCCTTTACCGCCGTTTCCTTCTGACGAAGCTATAGTCGTCCCCACAAAGCAGAATAAAAGCACGGCCATAATAACTATCGCGGTTAATCCTTTTTGAACAATCAGATTTTTTCGATTAATATCGGACCGTCTTCTTATATTAAGGTTCATTAAACAGCCCTCCCCAGAATTTTTTCACCAATAGCACCTGCAAACTTATCAATCTCCTTTTGTAAAGATGCCCTTACACTTTCGACATCCTTTGCAATTTTTTCACGCACCTCGGCAAGGTTTTCTTGGGCCTTTTGATTAATTTTATCGATTATCTCTTTTTCTTCATCAGCAGCCTCTTTTAACAAGACATTCTTTTCATTTAATCCTTTAGCCCTGGCATTTTTAATTCCATAATCAAAGGCATCGTCTTTTTCATTTGCTTCCTTGTTTAACGTCTCGATATTCTGCTCAAAATTTGTAATTTTTTCCTTTCTTTGAATCAGAATATTACGGATCGGCTTGTATAAAATAATGTTTAACGCCCATACAATAATGAGAAAATTTGCCATCTGAACCCAAAGCGTCCAATCAGGAATGACCGTTATGCCACCACCCGACCCGAAAGCAACTCCGACATATAAAAGAGAGGCTGTTATAAAAAGCAAGCCGATATAACCTTTCCGGCTTGAACCAGAAGCTTTCATCTATAGATCCTCCATACAAGTAATGATGAATTCATAAAAAGTCGAATTCATCATGAAATATGTAACAGCAATTTTCTTTAGATATTATACCCAGTCGTATTTCAACTCGGCGGTCTATAACATCAGCCATAATATATTGTCAAAGGTTTTTTTTAATTTTTCTCTCCCGTCTGGTTCTTTGTTAAAAGCAAGTCTTTTTAATGAAATCTATTGCATTTCTGGTTGTCATTGTTCAGATTTTCATGCAGCAATCTCCATTGAATATAACTCCGGATTCATTCAAAACAGCCGGAGCCTGAATATCACCCATAACACGACCCGGCGGGTAAACCTCAATTCCTTCCCTTGCATCGATCGTACCGTTTACCTCACCCGTGATGATTGCAACATCAACGATTATCTCTGCGTTCACAACAGCCTTTTCCCCTATAATAACCGTCCCGTGATTACTGTAAATTTTTCCATTAATATTTCCATCCAGCCTGATAGTATTATTGAACTCGAGTGTCCCTTCAATATTGGTATTAGCTCCTATAAAAGTGGTTATTGGGTTGAGCTCCTTTGTTTTTCTCATTCTTTCTCCCTATACAGGAAATAGCTGAGGGCACATTGCCCGGTTAAAACAAGCATCCTGTATTTCGATTATTCAAACAGAAAACGCCTCATGCTTATGCTCATCAAAAGGCCGATGCAAATCATTATACTAATGATCGATGAACCTCCATAACTGATAAACGGTAATGTCACGCCGACAATCGGCATTAAACCCATAGCCATCCCAATATTAATAAAAACCTGCCAGAATATCATTGCAGCAACACCTACAGCCATGATCGTACCAAAAGGCTCTCTGCATCTATAAGCAATGTTTAATCCCCAGATAATGAGCGTCAGAAAAAGAATAAGGATAACTACCGAACCCACAAGACCCCATTCCTCGGCCAGAACTGAAAATATGAAATCGGTATGCTGTTCAGGCAAAAAGGAGAGTGCGTTCTGTGTTCCTTTTAAAAATCCTTTTCCTGCAATCATACCGGAACCTATAGCGATTTTTGATTGTATGATATGATAACCGGCACCCAGCGGATCACGATCCGGATTCAAAAATGTTAAGATCCGCTTCTTCTGGTAACCTTTCAGTAAAAACCAAATCAGGGGAACAGTTATGGTACTCCCAGTTATGATGCATAAAAGAGAGCGTCTTTCAATTTTCACAAAAACGGTCATGGAGCCGGCAATCAAAACCACCAGTATGGCCGTCCCTAAATCCGGTTGCTTAACTATTAAAATAAAAGGAATTATCGTCAATACCAAAGGAGTGAAAAGTTCGCGTAAGGTAAAACCCTTTGTATTTGCATGTTTTGAATAATATCTTGCCAGACTAATTATCACGGCAATCTTGACAAGTTCTGATGGTTGGATTGAAACAGGGCCCAATACAAGCCATCGCCTTGCTCCTCCTACATGTTTCCCTATCAATAATACATATATTAATAGTAATATACATGCAGCATAGATTGCGGGGGCCCATCTATCCAATGATTTGTAATTAATCAGAAACGACAATACCATGCCGGTCATCCCGACACAATACCAGATCAACTGCTTAAAATAGAGTATTTTTTGCGGCGTAGGAGTTGCTGATGTTACTGCGCTGTATAGCGTAGCAAGGCCCAAGAGGCCGAGTAGAAAGGTAAACCCCAGCAAACCCCAATCAAAATATTTTACAAACCGCCGATCGAACATAGACACTATATCCCTTTTAGAATTGCTTTGAGCTTTCAGCTTCGACTTTTGAGCTTTTAGCTTTCAGCTTTCAGCTGCCTTCGATCTTCATCCTTTTTCCAATATGTCCTAATGATTTCCCTTGCTATGGGCGCCGCTGCACTCGACCCATGTCCTCCATGTTCTACAAGCACGGCAACAGCTATTTGCGGATCGACAGATGGGGCATAAGCCACGAACCATGCATGTGGAGTGTGATGTTTTGGTATGTCCTTTTCAGATTGAGTGCGGTCATTAGTGCGCCCAACCACCTGTGCGGTTCCGGTTTTTCCACTTATCTCGACACCTTTAATATGTGCGATTCGTGCGGTTCCTTTCGGATTGTTAACTACTTCCCACAGGCCTTTTTTGACAATCTCCATTGTTGTTTTACCGGCGGGCAACTTGCCGACTGCCTGCTTTTTGCCTTGAATAACAATATCACCGCTTACTGTCTTGACTGACTCAAGTATAAGTGGCTTATATCTTGTTCCACCATTTGCCATTGCTGAAGTCAGGACCAGCATCTGAAGCGGCGTTGTAAGGTTATATCCCTGCCCGATGGCAACCGAAAGGGTTTCTCCTTTCTGCCATGCAATGCCGGTTCGGCGCTTTTTCCAGGCCGCGGTTGGAATCAACCCCGATGCTTCATTATCCAGATTGATCCCGGTGGGTGTTCCCAAACCACATGCTTTGGCGTAAAACGAGAGTCGATCTATGCCCAGCTTTTGCCCCACCTGGTAAAAAAAGACATCACAGGATTCAGCTAATGCTTTAAAAATATTTACGTTGCCATGCCCTCCACGTCTCCAGCATCTATAAACACGATTCCCATATTTATAATAGCCGGGGCAGTACATAGTTGTATTTTTATCAATAACCCCTTCCTCCAGCCCGGCAATGGCGGTTATAATCTTAAAGGTAGATGCAGGAGGATACTCACCCTGTATAGCTTTGTTTTCCATGGGCCTTAACGGGTTGGAAATAAGAGAATTCCATTGTTTATGTGACATACCGTCAACAAAGGTATTCTGGTCAAATGAAGGGGAGCTTACCAATGCAAGGATATTGCCTGTTTTTGGATCCATAGCTACAACAGCTCCGGCCGTACCTTCTAATAGCACTTCAGCCTTTTTTTGCAGGGTATGGTCGACGGTCAGATAAATGTTTTGTCCTGGTTGGGCATCAACCGTTTTTAAAACTCTAACAACCTGTCCAATAACATTTACCTCCACCTGTCGCCCGCCTCGTTTTCCCCTCAAAAACGGCTCAAAGGCCTTTTCCACGCCAAACTTCCCAATAAAATCACCACCTTTGCGCCCTGGATATTTTCCGGATTTTAGCTCATCAGAATTGATTTCGCTCAAATATCCGAGCAGATGGGCGGCGCTCTGCCTGTTAACGTAATGTCTTCGAGGCTTGACATCTACAACAATACCGGGAAGATCGAATTTTCGAACTTCGACAGCCGCCAGTGCATCTCGCCCCATATCCTGTTTCAAGAGAATCGGCTTATAGGATGAGATACCTTTGTTACGCCCAATTTTTGACATAAGCTCGGATTCAGAAACGTTTGTCTGCTTGGACAGCTTAGACAGTTTTTCGATGGTACCCTCAATCGGCTTGGCATCTTTTAAAATAATGCTAAGATCAAACGCCGGCCGATTATCGACAAGCAGGATTCCATTACGATCAAAAATCATCCCTCTGGAAGAATCTGTAGTTTGCAGCCGAATACAGTTGTTTTCTGAAAGTCTCCTCAACTCCTGACCATGAATAACCTGAAGGTAAAATAAACGTGCGAAAAGTATAAGAAAAGCTCCTGCAACGCAAAACATCACCCTGACTACTCGTTGCTTGTACCAATCAGAGTCTGCGGTTTTTAAATATTGACTCAAAGTGGACCTCAAAGATATTTTTTTCATTATCAGTGGCCTATTATTCGGCTAACGATTAACTTTTTTTGACAAACACTTTTTTAAGCCATCTATTCCATCTGCCATGGAAGTAATTAAAAAACATGAGAAAAATCGGCCCTGTAAATATTGCCCAAAAAACCTGCACCCCTACTGTATTAATTGTCGCTGAAGAAAACCGCGAACCCGGCTCTAACATGGCAACAGTTCCTATAAATATGCAATTCTGCATCAATACGCCCGCAGCAACAACGAATGGCAAAAGGAAACTGTCCCCCACATGTAAAAATGTAATAATCCATCTCACTCCGACAAACAGCCAGACATAGGTCGTTAAATATAGGCCGAAAGGTCCTCCGGAAAGGCTATCCATCACAAATCCGAACAATAGTATAACAGGTATGCTATCGCGAACAGAGTGAAAAAGACTTAAATAGATAACAAACGGGGAAAGCAGATCATAGAATCTATCGAACAAAGGGAAATAGGGCATAACTGTGGTCTGAAAAATCACCAGACAAAGACAGATGCAGAAATGAAAGCAAAACGTCATTGTTTGTTCTCAAACTCATGTTTTTTAGAGCTAAGTAAAACCAGGACCTCTTCAAGTTTTTCAAAATCAACATATGGTGTAACAGACACTTCCTGAAAGATTCCCGAGTTA
>Ga0070723_10000186_pt1 | contig 16245 bp, 19 predicted proteins | sample tdAd002_FD_67277 | JGI IMG/M metagenome (GOLD analysis project Ga0070723, IMG submission 67277) | Marine sediment microbial communities from the Atlantic coast under amendment with organic carbon and nitrate - tdAd00.2 | ecosystem: Environmental > Aquatic > Marine > Coastal > Sediment | place...
GAATTCTAAAAGCATGGGAAAAACTAGATATGCTCTAGATGCTATAGATAAGATAGGAAAACACGTGGATGTACAAAGCTGGCAGGGTAAGATGGATATAACTAGCAAGGGAGAGCAAGTTGTCTATCCGCCCCTTACTGCTGCTGAAATTGAGAAGTTTGATAGGGATATAGAAAATGAAATATGATACTGCAGAAATGAATAGCGAAGTTCACACCAATGGGGCAAAGCTCTATAGAAGGCTTTGGAAGGCTGAGCCTGTATATACCGGTGAGAAGCTTAGAGAGATTAGAAAGAAACAAACTAAGGAAGCTTTGAAGGAAAATGGAATCACAAGTACCAACGTCTACGAGTGGTGAAGCTTTCAGGCTTACTGAAGAAATAGCAGAGAGTTTCAGGAGTGCGACATCTGCTAAAGAACTTACGGAGTTGGGGCAAACAGCACGTAAGCATATGGAGAAGATTAAATCTGAGGAGATCGGTTGTTATCGATGGCTTCAGGAGTGTTGGGCTTATTATAGAAGGAGATTAAAATGAAAATAATATGTACATGGGATACTGAGGCAGAAGACGAAACAACGGTAGAGTTTAAAGGTTTTGATAGCAAGTCACGAATAGCTAGGCTGGATTTTTTGAAAGATGCGATTTGGGAGCTAGAGCAACAATACAATAAGGAGTACCATCGCTTTATTGATCAGGGGGTGAAATGAGTGAAGATCTAGAGAGAAGGGTTAAGGTATTAGAGAGGTGTATTGAATTACACCTTACTAAACACAGGGAGCCCAACCTTGATTCTTTTAAAAAAGACCATATGGAACTGAGTGATGATGAGTTTAAGGCTTTCGTTAGGGATATAAGGCGCTCGCTTATAGTTTCCGCGGTGGAAGCTTCGATAGCAGAGACATGTGGGGGTGGGGGCAATGACTAAATTTGACCAAGATAAAAACCTCATGGAGCAGAAAGAGCGCGTTAAGACTCTCGTCAACGACAACCTTGCTTTAAAGCGTGAGAACGAGAGTTTACGTAAGCAGTTGGAGGCGTGTAAGCTTGAGGGTAAGGTGAAGGAAGAAAAATGGATGAGGGACACTGAGATGAAGATTAAGAAGTATCGGGATGCTGCTGAGTTGACTGAGAGGGTTAATATGTTTTATGAGAGTGAGGAATAATGTCAAGTTTTAGGCTTCCTGGTGGGAAGGAAGAGATATCGATGTGGGATCAAGTTATAATGGAGCGCTTCCGCAAGAGGATGCATGAGGTAGTTGGTGAAATAATTAAAGACGCACAGGAGAGGTTTGATAAAGAGGTCTCGGAAAATATGGATGACCTGATAAGAACGTTTCTCGGTGAGGTTAAGATGAATCACTCCTTGTATGCGCATTTGGAGAATCTCGAGACTAAAATTTTCATTAAGGCTTATTATAATGATGAAGAGCTGAAAGATGAGTAAAAGGGGTTTCCTCAGGTGAAGGATTATTTTGAAAATGTAGAAGCTATGAGGAAGATACGGAAATGATTGAATCTATTTTACACGGCTTATTCTTAGGCTTAATAGGCGGTATATTCCGCTGGAAACATGGTGGTGGCGAGATAAGCAGGTCTATTGCGATACTTATGATATCCGTTGGGCTAGTTGTTGTTACCCCCGCTCTTCACGAGCAAGAAAACCTCTGGGTTATTATTATTGGCCTGGTGTATCTTGGCTTAGCTCCTGGTTGGGGTAAGTATTTCGGCGCAATTACTGGTGAATACCCCACTCACGAGAAAGAGTTGTTTTTCATAGACTGGATGATTGACCCGTGGGGGGCAAAATATCCATACCTTGCTGGCACAGTTGGTATGACTTTGCGTTGGCTTATTTGCTTTGCTCCGTTGTTTTTCTTCCTTGATTGGGCGATTAATAAGCCCGTCTACAGTTTGGGTATTTTAGTTTTAGTTGGGCCGCTATACTGGATTTGCGGAAGGATTTGGGGTAAGGACCAAAGAGAGTTTACACAGGCTGAGATGTCTACAGGAGCTTTGCTTTGCTTTGCGTTGGGGATATAGATGAAAGATTTTTTTACATATATAGCTTTGCCTTCATTAATATTATGTGCAGCATTTATATTTGTCATAAGCACTTCTGAAAAAAACGAAAGCTGGAAAGTTCTCCACGTCTATGATGGCGACACCATCACTGTAGATATCCCTGAGCTTGTAGACCCACTAGACGACCTTAAGTGGAAGGTGAGGATACGTGGTATAGATACCCCTGAGCGCAACAACCGTGCGGGATGTGAGGGAGAGAGAATAGCGGCTGAGGTTGCAAGGGATATGCTTATTGATATATTAGCTCAATCTCAGAGAAAGGTGACTGTAGGTAATCTGCAGCACGATAAGTACGGAGGAAGGATTGTAGCGGACATATATACAAAAGAGGGAAATGTTGCTGATATTATGATACAATCTGGCTATGCTCTGTTTTATGACGGTGGCAAGAAACAAAATTGGTGCGATTTATTAGATGACTACGGTAGACCAAGACGAATACAATAAGAAGCGATTTATAAAACATAAGTGTGAGCAGGATTTATTATTCTTCACACGATATTTCTTCAAGCAGAACAAGGGCCGAAAGTTCGTTGTTAACTCTCATCATATTGAGATAGCAAGGGCTATGCAGATGGCTTTAGAGGGAAAGATACCTCGATTAATTATAAATATACCGCCTCGTTACGGGAAAACAGAGTTGGCGGTTATTAATGCTGTTGCTTGGTGCTTAGCTAAAAACCCTTCTGCTGAGTTCATGCATCTCTCTTATGGTGACGACTTAGTTACTAAAAATAGCAGTGCGGCAAAGGAGTTATTTTTATCAGAGGCTTACCAAGAATTGTGGCCAATGGAGTTAAAGGCGGATACTCAAGGTAAGAAAAGATGGTTTAATAAGTCTGGAGGCGGGATGTATGCCGCACCTGCGGGTGGTGTTCTTACTGGTATGGGCGCGGGTAAGATTGAGTTTGAGCCGCATTGTGGCGCTATAATAATAGATGACCCCATTAAGCCAGCGGATTCATGGAGTATTCCAGAGAGAAGAAAGGTTAATGACCGATATATGTCAACAATAAGCAACAGGATTAATAGTGAGGAAGTTCCGATTATTCTCATTATGCAAAGGTTGCATGAAGATGATTTAAGTGGCTTTTTACTAAACGGCGGCAGTGGAGAGGCGTGGCACCATCTGAAGATTCCTGCAATAGATCAATCTGGTCAGGCTTTGTGGCCTTTTAAACAAACGATTGAGGTGCTCAGAGGCAAGGAGGCTGCAAACGCTTATGAGTTTAGTGGTCAGTATATGCAGAGCCCATCTCCTATTGGCGGTGGTGAGTTTAAGAAAGAGCACTTGCAGTATTACGACAATTATGACCCTGAGTTTACTTGTGCGGGGATGAATCTGTATATACTTTACGATCCAGCTAACCAGAAGAAGGCCTCAAGTGACTACACTGCTATGGTTGTGTGGGGCTTGGCCACTGACAACAACTATTATGTTTTGGATATTGTTAGGGATAAGTTGAATCCTACTGAAAGAATTAACAAGCTAATTGATCTACACAAGAAATGGAACAAGAAGAGTGGAAAGCCTCCTAAGGTTGGTGTAGAGCAATATGGGATGATGACTGATGAGTATTATCTTAAAAAAGCCCAAACCAAACTAAATTATAGATTTCCTGTAATATCTCTTGGTGGCAAGTTGAAAAAAGAAGATAGAATCAGGCGATTAATACCATTCTGGGAGAGTGGACGTATTTACTTACCTAGAAAAATACTTTATACTAACGTTCAAGGAGAAATGAACGAGCTTGTTCAGCAATTAGTTGGAGAAGAGCTTTGTGTTTTTCCGGTTGGCCGTCACGATGATATGATAGATGCAATGGCTAGGGTGGTGGATTCTGAACTTAATGCTAACTTCCCTGCAATAGAAACTATATATTTGGAAAGAGGTCAATCAGAACGAGATGCTATGATGGGATCTTATGATGATAATGATTTTATGAGTTGGTAATACCATGCTTTCAGATAAAGAACTAATTAAACAATTTAAAGAACATCAGAAACGCTCAGATAGAGGTTTAGCAGAGCAGAAAGAAAGAGCTCGTGATTCCCATGCTTTCTATGCTGGAGATCGAATGGCTTACGAGGCTACCGTTACTGATAAAGGCCGTAGGCGCATGGTTGTTTTTAACAAGGTAAAGCCTTACGTTGATTCTGTTGCGGGATTAATGGTGCAGCTTAGAAGAAAGCCAGGATATGACGCAAAAGTAAGGGAGAGTAGAAGGCAGCTTCTGTATAGTACATTTTTAAACTCTACTTCGGATTACTTGAGAGATAATGCTAATTTAGACCAGCTAGAAAGTAGGCAGGATAAAGAGATGCTGATTGCTGGTTATGGCGCTCTTGATACAAATATAACATATGAAAAAAACCCAGACGGAGATGTAGCTGGCGAAGTGGTAACTTTCTCTGATGTTTCATGGGACCCTGAGGCAAGGGAGAGTAATTTATTAGATTCCCGTTGGATGACGAGAGAAAAGAAATATGCTCTTGAAGAGGCTTTAACTCTTTTTCCGAATAGTGAAGAGGAGGACTTTGAGCCTGCTGTGGATTACCAACAAGGGGCTTTTCATTATAACCCAAACGGTGGGTTATACGACAAGATCGCGTATGGTTGCGAGCGGGACAATGACGGTAATGTGAAGGTTTATTACTATCAGTACTGGGAGAGGGTTAAATATTGGAGGGCTGAAAATCCGATATTTAAGCTTGGAAATACTGAATCTCAGGATGTGTCTCTAGTTATGCGTAACAGATTAATTGCTGAGCAATTGTTGTTTGAGATGGCGGCGATAAGAAAGGAGCGCCTAGAAGAGTTCCAAGATGAAAACGGTGATAGTGTTGAGGATATATTTGAGTTTGATCCAAGGCAGGAAATGCTTTCTATGACTCCGGATATTAAGCGAGAAGTTCAAGACTTGTTTGATCGCTTTGGTTTAGAGGTTGATTTCATTGAGAGTTTAAGGCGCGAATACACTACCGCTATACTTTCGGGCAAGAAGGTATTCAAAAAATTCCGTAGCCCTGATCAAACTGGCTTTACCATTAAAGTGAAGACTGGTAGTTGGGATGAGGAAAATTGTATTTGGTTTGGAATGGTGGAGTCACTTAAGGAGCCTTCTAGATATTCCAATAAAGCTTTAACTGAAATGCTCTTTGTTATCGCGTCTAACTCTAAGGGTGGCGTGATGTATGAGAAGGGTGCTGTTACTGACCCTGTGAGATTTGAGCAGCAATGGGCCACCACAAGGGCTGCTATTGCTGTAGAGGATGGGGCTTTATCAGGAGGAAAGATTCAACCCAAAGCTACCGCTAGCCTTCCTAATGGTTACCAGGAGATCTATGGCATCTCTAATACCTCCTTGAATGAGGTATCAGGCATTAATCCTGAATTCCTTGGCTCAAGTTCCAATACCCAAGTTTCAGCGTTGTTAGAGTCTCAGAGGATAAATCAAGTCATGAGCGCTTTAGCTTGTTATTTTGACTCGATCACGTTGTATCAGAAAGAACATGCACGCTTGATGATTACTTATATGCGTATGTTAGCTCAAAACTCGACTAATAGATTGATTAGGGTTGTGGGCGAGGATGGCTCTACTGAATTCCAGGAGTTAATAGAAGATAACTTTGCACAGGAATATGATGTGGAATTGCAAGAAGTTCCTACAACGCCAGCGCAGAAGCAGGAGCAGGCACAGATTATGATTAACTTTGCTCAGAGTGTCGCTCAGTTTGGCCAGAATGTTTACACTGTTGCCATTGATTACTTGCCAATAAAAGACAGTGACAAGGCTAAGTTGAAACAGCTCTTATCCCCTCAACAAGCTGAGCCAACTCCAGAGGAATTGCAGGCCCAGCAAGAGGCTAGACAATTGTTAGTAGAAGGTCAAAAGGCTCAAATTGCTAATCAAATTGCGGATACGCAGAACAAGGTCGCAGATAGTGAGTTAAAGCAAGCAAGCGCGCTTGATAAAGCTCTAGCTGCGGAATTGAAAGCCGCCGAATCAGAAAAAGTAGAAGCTGAAACGGTGCAAAAAGAGATGGAGAACGCAATAATAGCGCGTAGGCCGTCTGTGGATAATCTTAATATTAACATTTAAAAGGTAAAATATGAATCTAGATGCGTTGGAGCAAGAAGTAGCAGAACAAGAAAAGGAATTATTAAAACTTCAGGAAGAGGAAAGTGAGCAGCCATTAGCTAGCCTTCCTCCTGAAGAGGAGCAAGAAGAGCCTCAGCTTGAGGAAGAAGAGGAGGTTGAAGAGCTCGAAGAGCCCGAAGATCTAGAGGAGGAGCAAGAAGAGATCGATGTTGATGACGAGCCTGAAGAAGAGTTAGACACAAGCAGTAAGGATGGAAAGGCTTTTGCTAGATTGCGAAAGGAGAAGAAAGAGAAAGAGAGAGAGGCCCAAGAGTTGCGTGAGAGATTGGCTAGGTTTGAGGGCGCTCAATCAGAGCGAGATGCTCAAGCTCAGCAGGCTGCGCAACCAGTTGAAAAAGTCGAACCGGAGCCTGATTACGAGATGGATCCAGAGGCGCATTTAAAATGGAGAAGTGACAACCTTGAGCGTAAGATAAATGAGTTTGAGCGCAAGCAAGCTAGAGTTGAAGGTGAGCGTGCGTGGGAAAGAATGGAAGAAAGTTATGCAAACTCTGCAGATGGAAAGAACTATTTGGATGCTAAGAATTTTTTAGTACAGCACGAAAAAGAGCGCATAAAAAGCCTTCATCCTAGCGCATCTGAAGCTCAAATAGCTGAGCATATAAGGGCGGAAGAGTTAAAAATAGTAGCGGCTACTGCTGCTGTTAAGGATGACCCCCTATCAAAGATAGAGTTTTTAGCATATAAGGCTGGATTTAGACCTGGAGAGAATCAAGAAGAGGCTCCTCAGGCTCCTAAAAAGAGAAATATGAAGAAGTACAAAGAGAATGTAAATAAGAGCGCATCTTTAATAGGCGGCACTCCAAAGGTGAAAATGGCCCCTCCTTCTTTGCAGGATATGATTAATATGGATCTTGATGAGGCGGCTAGTATGTCGAATCGCGAATTAAATTCGTATGGCTAGTTGATATCTTGACATTAATAGGGATTTTTGATGTAATGGAGCTATGGCGGTGGTCAGCTCACATTAAAAAGCTCGTATGCCATTTACTCTGCGTATCCTCGCCCTCACCAGGCCGTAAAATTGGTTGATCTTTTAAGAGTAATAACTATTTAAATTATTTTTTAAACCAATGAGGTAAATCATGGCTAAAACAAGCATGTTAACCACTAATGCATTAACTATGCAGTGGTGGGCAAAAAAGGGCTTTATTGATATTTACAAGAAAGCACAATTTGGTCGTATGTTCGATAGAGGATCTATCTTTCGTGCGGAAGAACTTGATCGCGCTAAAAAGGGTGATGAAGTTACATTTAGTTTCAACGGAATTCTAACCGGTATCGGTATAGGTGAAGGTGGAACACTTACAGGTAATGAAGAAAAATTAGACCTTCAAAGCCACACAATGAAATGGAATGTATTCCGTCATGCGGTATGCAGCCCAAATGAAGATACAATTGAGCAAGTTCGTACAAACGTAGATTTCGACAAAAATGCTCGTGAGCTTCTTCCAGAATTTCACCGTTCTCGTCTTGATGCTTCTGCATTCAACCAACTTGCTGGTGTGGACTCTACTACTATCGAAGTTGACACAGCTATTTATTCTGGTGATGACAGGACGTTTGTTCAGGGATTAAACACAGTTAACGCACCTACAGCTAATCGCATATTGCGGGCTGGTGGTACTGCCACTACTGACGAGCTTCTTACAACTGCTGACACTATGAATCTGGATATTATTGATGCTGCAATTGAGACTTTACAGCGCACATATCCTTATGCTGGTCCACTGGAAGGTGAAGAGTTTGATCTATATGTTTCTCATGAACAAGAAACAGATCTTAAGAGAGATAGTACAGGTAAAATTCAATGGTACGGCAATTATCTTGCTACTATCCAAGGTGGTGACACTATGGATAACATGATAATGAATGGCTCTAAATATGGAACTCAACGTATTGGTAAATATGCCAATGTAAACATCATTCCTACAACCCGTGTTGCTACAGGTGTAGATAGTGTAACTAACGCTGCTATCCCTACTGTTAGACGCGCTGTGTTAGTGGGAAAAAATGCTTTATCTTTCGGTTCTGCATTTTCAGGCGCTCTTTCTGGTGATAAAGAAAGAGGTGGTGAGGTTCCATTCAAGTTCTCTACACAATTAAAGGACTATGATTACGATTCAGGTGTTGAAGCTCGTATGATTTACGGTCTTAAGAAAGTGCAGTTTTCTAATGAGGATTTTGGGTCACTTGTTATTTCAACCTACGCAGCACCACATGCTGCCTAATTAATTATAGGAGATAAGAAAATGACTACACCTACAATTTTTTCAGATGTTGCATCTAATCCTTTTATAGCTAAGGGTGAGCCTCAGGGTAATCTTTCTGAGAAGACCGTTACAACTGTACCCGCTGCAACTGCAGTTGATACAGTTATCGGTATTCACAGATTCGAACCTGGATACTCCCTTGTTGCTTTAGACTTGAGTGTTGATGGGCTTGATACTGGCGCTACAATGACCTTAGATATTGGTTATGTGTATGACAACGGTGGAAGTGAAGTCCTAGATGCATTCTTCGATGGGCTTACAGAAGGTCAGGCTGGAGGCAGTGTATTCTGGCCTCAAGGCACTGGCGCTAAGCTAGTTGGTGAAAGTTTTGTTGCTACTGATTGCGGTTATCTTGCCGTTATCATTAGAGACGCTGTAACTGACACAGAAGGCGACATTAGAGCTATTCCTACGTTCACTTATGATCTATAGGATATAGTACAATGGCTGATTTTGGGACTCTCAAGCAGGAAATATCGGAAAAGCTGTCTGACGGCGATATGATAGACCCTAGCGAGTCCCAAATTGGCAATTCACTTAATAGAACAATAGATAGATATCGTAAGAAGCACTTCTGGTTTAATGAGGCAACTGCAGTTATTACCTTAAATTCTGGTGATGCTGTTGTCCCTAATATTCCGGATGATTTTGGACAGCTTGTTGTGCCTAACGCTCTTACAGTTAAATTCAGCAACGCCTTTTATCCCTTGGAAAAACTAACCTCGCTGAAGTACGATATGCTTAATGTCGAAGGTTTAGGCTTGCCGAGTGGGTATGTTTATAGAAATAGACAAATAGAATTATATTATTACCCAGATCAGGATTACACTTTGTTTTTGCGGTATCTTAAGAAATATGAACCGCTTGTAGATAATAATGATGTAAATGACTTTACTGAGAATGCAGAAGATTTGATAGTCGCTAAGACAGTAGCAGATTGCTATGTAGATTACAGAAGAAGTCCTGAGGATGCGGCTGTTTATGAAAGTATTGCAAAAGATGAATACAGTATATTAATGGACGAGATGCGAGATCGTTCTGCCACAGGTTATTTAACTACAGAGAATATAGTTGATAGGGGTGGTGATTCATATTATGGGGGGGATTACTAGTCATGTTTTTTAAGATAGGCGATCAATTACGTTTCGATAAGGCTGATTCGGTTAGTATGCTCGATAGAGTCCTTCTTATGAGAGACCCTGATGATAACAACGAGTCAAAACTGCTTACCGCTACTGTAGATCAATTTAATGATGCGGAGCGCTTAAATTACAAGCTTGTCGAGAAGTTATCAGATTTTCCTGAATGCATATCGGATGTTATTACCCTTGCTAATAACACCACATATGAGATTAACGGCGACATCAACCTGGGTACATGCAGATTAGAGGCTGGGGTAAATAATACTTTGTTTAGTAGTAACTCTCAGGCAAACTCCCTCACCTATACTGGCTCAGGATCTCTATTAACCGTTAATAATCAAAGTATTAACGTGCGTGGTTTGCGTATGGATGCAGCCTTAGGGACTATATTTGATATTAAGGGCTCTGGTGCTGAAAATATTATAATACAAGAAGTTATATCTTCTGTTTCTGCAAGCATTATAAGTGTTGAAGATATCAATCAGATAATTATGCATAAATGTGAGTTCAGTAGTTTTACATCTGGTTTTGTTCTAACTGGCTCAAGCAATAATAATGTTGTTGTTATACGGAATGAGTTTGAGGACTTTACTGGCTCTGCTATCGATATTACTGGCGGTGTTACAAATCAGTTCACAGCTTCAGATAATACGTTTAACGCTGCCGCACCTGAGATTGGGATAAGCGCTGATGCTGACTCAAATCTAAATGAGGCAGGAAGACTGATTGGCAATGTATTTACTAACGGCCTTACTCCTATAGACGGCTTTAATGTTGATACTCCTAAGTGGACATTCCTTGCTAACGAGGGGATACAAAGCGACACAATAAATAATTTTGTATTGGTACAGGAGAAAAACGACTTCCCTGCTCCAGTGGCTGGAGTTATTACACTTCTAGACAACCACACATATCAAATTAACGGTCAAATAGATCTGGGCGCAGATAGAATAGAAACTGGCTTGGGAAACACCATCTTTTCCAATTCCTGGACTGTTAACTCGATAACATATACTGGTGCGGGCTCAATGTTTACTATTGTTGATGATGTTTTCACAATGAGGAATCTTGATCTTACAGCCGCAACCGGAAAGTTGTTTGATATACAAGGCGTGAATGGGCCTAACGTCCTTAATTTTGTGCAATTAAATCACGTGAAATCTGATAGTGCGCAAGAGGTTATGACTGCTACAGACTTTGATATACTGCTACTGGAGCATGTTTATTTCGATGGGTTCACTGATGGTATCACTATCACTGGAGCTAATAACAACATATTCCAGGTTAACAACTCGTACTTTAGTAACCACACAAACAGTGCTATATTACTTACAGGGAGCACAACATCAACTATAGAGATAGAGGGCTCTACATTTTCAGCTCCTTCTCCAGCAGTTGGGATAACTGGTGATGCGGGCTCTGCTAATGTTACGGTTCAAGGAACCATTATAGGCTGTGACTTCCTAATCGGAATAGATGCTTTAGTGGGCATAAGCGACCTTGATACAGGGTGGTTTATTGAAGCTAATACAAATATAGTAAATACAAATGACAAAAGAGAGTATATTCTTGTAAAGAGTAAAGATGACTTCCCTGCTCCGGTAGCTGGAGTTATTACTTTAGATGACCTGGTAACATATGAGTTAAATGCCTCTATTGACTTGGGTACCGATAGAATAGTCACAGGTACAAACAACACAATTACTGGCGAGAACGCTTTAAATAACGTGCTTATTTATACTGGCACGGGAGATATGATAACTTCCACCTCCAATCTTTCGATGTATAATGTTGGGTTTAGCGCTTCTGCAGGAGCTATTATAAACCAAACTGGTGCGAGTTTAGTTATAGAGAAGTGTTTTTCTATAACATCTCAAGATCTAGGGACACTAACCGATTGCGATCTATCTTATATTAATGAGTGTCAATTTGATGGCTTTACAGATGGTTTTGTTGTTTCGGGGGTCTCTAATACAAATATAGTATTCCGTGAAGTTTTGTTTAGTGGTTTTACTAACACCGCAGTAGATCTAACTGGGGCTACTAGTATGTGTGTGGGTATTTCCGATTGCCAATTTAATGTACCATCTGGAGCAATAGGAATAGATGGAGATGTCAGCTCTGCAAATGTAACTGCTGGTGGCCGTATAACTGGCACAATCTTTATGGATGTTGGGACTTATGTAAACAATATAACTTCTGGGGATCTTCTTTGGAGATTTATAGCTAATTCTGGTGTTCAAAATAGCAGGACTGTTGGCTCGGTGACTATGCAGAATAATGCCACAACCACCACTTTGGCTGTAACAAATACTTACGTAAAAGTGGCGGGAGCTACTGTGCAAGGCTCTAATACAGAGCGCTTTACAATGACTGGTAACAACGAGTTAACATCGGATGATACTCAGACTTTAAATGGAAGTGCAATGATATATGTGCATTTTGAAAAAGCTGCTGGAGCTTCGGCTGACACTTACGAGTTTGCGTTATTTCAAAATAGCTCTGAGGTTACAGGAGCTTCAGCTGTCGAGGATCAAAACAACGCCTTAGGATCGACTTCGTTCTTCGTTCCAATTGTTATTGCTGAGAATGATGTTTTTGAAGTTTATGTAAGAAATCGTGATAATCCAAATGATGTGATAGTGGAATCCATGCAAGTAATAATACAATAGGAGAGACAAATGCCTGTATTGACGACAAATTTTAGCTTTAACAAGCCCCTAGTTAATGACCCTATTGATGAGGATCTGTGGGGATTTCAGCTAAATGATAACTGGGAAAACACTGACACATTCTTGAAGCAAGCGCGTGATACTGTATCTAATGACCAGAACACCAATTACACCGTTGTAGAAGATGACAGAAACAAAATCATCCTGGTAGATGCGTCTGGTGGGCCAATTACTATAGACCTTCTTCCCTCCGCTACTGGTGGAGATGGTTATACTGTTACAGTAAAGAAAACCGATAGTTCCACAAATATAGTAACAATAGACGGTAATTTAGCTGAAACAATTGATGGGCAGGCAACACTAGACTTGGTTGCAGAAAATGCTGGTGCTCAATTAGTTACAGATGGATCAAACTGGAATGTTCTTTCTTCTGCCGGACTTGCAAATGACGCTAGTGAGTCTCAGAAAGGTCTTGTGCAATTAGCTACAGATGCTGAGGCACAAGCTCAAACACCACAGGATAGAGCAATAACCCCAACTAACTTGACAGCCATCTCAGCAACTCAAGCTGATATGGAGGCTGGAACTCCTATGAGGTTTGTTACAGCAGATAAGATACAGTTTTCAAAAGTCTCTGCCCAAGCGTGGCTGAACTATGACCAGGTAAATGACATAATAAGGGATAGCGCAGGGGTTTCTAGTGTGGTGGATCTTAATTCTGGAAATTTTAAAGTAAACTTTACCGATCCTTTTGCAAACGCAAATTATATCTTTTTAACGAATGGTTGGCGCGAGGGTTCGAGTCATTACCTTACAGCACTAACTGCATGGCAATTTAATTTAGGGTTTAATGATAAAACTGGATCTGGCATAGAGCTTGAGACTGAATCTGGGGGAAGTGGATTGAGTGTGGATTCAGGTGATAATAACGTAGCATTTTTTGGGGAGTTAGCATGACTGACAAAATAATCATATTTAAAAATACCGATGGGTCATGTGGGGTTTTACATCCTACTCAAGAGGCTCTTAAAACTATGACAATTGAAGAGATAGCTCAAAAAGACATTCCACTTAAGAAAGATTTTCGAGTTGCTTTGAAAAAAGATCTTCCTAAGGATAGGTATTTTAGAGGTGCATGGACAGATGACAAGCCCGGAGAGCAAATAGATGTGGACTTGGAAAAGGCTCAAGTGATTCAAATGGCTCACATAAGGGCGAAAAGAAACAAAAAACTTCAAGATCTAGATATCGAGACAATGAAGGGAAAAGATGTTCAAGTGGAAAAGCAAAAGCTTAGAGACATTCCTGCAATATTTGATCTTTCTAAAGCAAAAACCCCTGAAGAATTAAAAGCATTATGGCCAAAAGAATTAGAGGAGTAACATGGTTGAAGAATACAGGCCCATTATCTTTACGCCAGGTGTCCAGCCTGTTACTGACTTTACTACCTCCTCAACTCAACATTGGGTGGCAGCGGATAAAATACGCTTTGTAGACGGAAGACCTGCTAAGATTGGTGGTTGGCTTAACTTCCCGTTTCAAAGCGACAACACAATAGACGGCTGTGCTAGGGCTATATTTAGCTACGTTCTTGAGAAAAGAAATAGATTTATAATTGGTACTCACACAAGGCTTTATGATCTTACTGGCTCTGACTTAACCAATATAACGCCTTTAGTAACTGCAACAACAGCAATCCCTGATTCTCTTGATTCTAATTATACTACACTTGCTAATGACCCACTTTCTACTGTATCTGGAACAAATGTTATCACCGTAAGTGACCCTGGTACTAAGCTTAAGCCTAGTGATAGGGTAGAAATACTTGGCGCTACAGGGTTTAATGGCATTCCGGCTGGTGAGCTAAATACTCAACATCTTGTGAGAGAGGCTGGCCCAGATGACTACACTTTCTTTGTATCCTCTAATGCCACATCGACTGGCTCAGGTGGGGGCGCTGCAGTGGATCAGGCCACAGCAATAATAACTGTAAATCAAGTAGCTCATGGCAATTTAGACGGAGATAGAGTTAAGATAACTCTTGCAGCTAGCTTTGCTGGTATTCCAGATACTGAGATAAATGCAGAGCATATTATAAGAGATGTAACTACAGACGCATTTGACATAGTTGTGAACACCTTCGCCACCAGTAGCGTGACAGGTGGAGGCGGTGCGGCAACTGAGATTCAAGAGCAAATAGCGCCAGGTGATTGTGATGCAAGTATTGGTCAGGGTTATGGTGCTGGTTTATATGGAGTAGGATTATATGGGGTACCTAAAACTAGCGATAATATCGCAGTATTTCCAAGAAGATGGACTTTCGATAGATTCGGAAACAATATAATACTTTCACCAGGCGAACAAACAGGTGTTTATACTTGGGATTCAGACGAATCAGAAGCTCCTATTCTTTTATCCGGAGCTCCTACTGCTGTGAATCTTGTGTTTGTAAGTAACGAGATTGTTGTAACGCTAGGTGCTAGTAATGTAGGAAATCGCATCCAATGGTCTGACCAAGGGGATTCTACCGATTGGACTCCTCTTGCTACTAACCAGGCTGGACAAGATGATATTGAAGGGGCTGGAACCTTCCTTGCTGTGATTAAACTAAGAAATGTAAATCTACTACTTACCGAAACACAAGTTTATACCTTCCGCTATATCAGGCGCCCTCTTATCTGGGAGATTAAACTTCTAGATGAAAGAAGTGGGATTATTGCGCAGAATGCAAGAATAAGCCATAACGGTATTGCGTATTGGATGGGTGACGATAACTTCTATATGTATAGAGGTGGTAATGTGGAGATTATTCCTAGTAACAGCACCCCCGAAACCACACTCAAGAAGTTTGTATTTGAGAATTTAAACACAGCCCAGAAAAGTAAGATATTTGCCTGGTTTAACAGGAAGTTCCATGAAATCTGGTGGCACTATCCTAGTGCTGGATCTCTAGAATGTGACCGTGTTGTTAGGTTTAACGTGAAGGATTTCACATGGACTCCTGACACAATGGAAAGGACAGCTGGAGAGTACCCTGTTCCTCTTACAGTAAATCCATTTGTAGCCACTTTAAATGACGATAGAACAGAAAGTATCCTATATCAGCATGAGAAGGGTAATAATGACAATCTTGACTCTCTGCCGTTCTCCCTAACGTCTCCGTTTGTAAATAGTGGAACAAGAACAGTTAATGGTCTTGGATTTGCTCCAGATAGCATCCAGACCGGAGATATTAGTGTGCAAATAGCTTTCAAGAAATACCCCCAGGATACAAGGCTGTTTAATAACGGTCCTTATACTGTTACTCCAACTAAAAATCATATTGACTACACTTCTCAAGGGCGCTTTTGGAGATATCTTATAACTGGTGATGAGTTGAATCAGGAATGGATTGCGGGCTTCTGGCAAGAATTTTTAAGGGGGTCTAGCAGACGATGACAACAAGTAACTATCCATTAGTAGAAAGGCAAGAGGATGTTATTCCCGCTCTTAAGGAGATAGGAAGGCTTAGAGAGCAAGAGGACGTCCCTGATTTTGACAATCTGCAAGAACGCTTTGTAAGTGGCAGAAGTACTGATAGAATACCTACAAGTCCGACCGATACTATAGCAACTGATAATGTGGGAGATGTTACTAATGACGGTACATATGAGTATAAACTGCTTGATATTGGAGGCGGAGTTCTTAATTGGGATAGAAGGAGCTTAGATATTGCATGGTAGTTAGAGCAAGAGCCTTTAATATTGAAAAAGATTATGATATGATATTTACATGGTGGAGAGCCCACGGTTCTTTCCCTCCGAAACGAGAGCAGCTACCTTCCACAGGAGTAGTTGTAGAAGTAAATGACAAACCTGTGAGTGCTGGCTTTTTGTACCAAACCGATAGCACGATTTGTGTTTTTGAATTT
>Ga0070723_10000188_pt1 | contig 16210 bp, 11 predicted proteins | sample tdAd002_FD_67277 | JGI IMG/M metagenome (GOLD analysis project Ga0070723, IMG submission 67277) | Marine sediment microbial communities from the Atlantic coast under amendment with organic carbon and nitrate - tdAd00.2 | ecosystem: Environmental > Aquatic > Marine > Coastal > Sediment | place...
CGCGCAACCGGGATATGGCTGAAGATGCTGTACAGGATGCCCTCCTCAATGCCTGGAACAAGCGGCACCAGTTCGACAACACCGCTCGACTTGATACCTGGATACATCGCATAGCAATAAACGCCGCACTGCAGATATTAAGAAAGAACCGCCCGGCCGCATTTGAGCCTCTCGAAACAGATATCGCAGACGATGGCGACACACCCGAGCGTTTACGTGCCGAGCAGGAGCTGGGCACCAAGCTTGCGGCAGCACTGACACATCTGAGTGAGTTCGAGCGGGTGTGTTTTGTGCTCAAGCATCTTGAGCAATGGCGCCTCAAGGAGATAGCCGACGAAATCAATTCGGATGTCGGCGCAGTCAAGCAGGCCATATTTCGTGCTGTCCGCAAACTGCGCGTGCGAATGACCAGCCTGCAAGGTGAACAACGATGAACGACGACACACTGATTCTTTATTACTACAACGACGGACTGACCAGGCGCGAACGGCAACAGGTCGAGTCGGCGATGCGCAGCGACCCGGCGCTTGCTACTCAATATGAGGCGCTCTGTCGAGAACTCGATGAGGTTTCCGAGCCTGACGTACCGGCCGTGCCGCCTCACACCCTGCAGCAGTGGCACGACAGCATTGATCGCGTCGCACAGCAAGAGCGGGGCAGAGAACGAAAACCTGCCAGCTCGTTCAATCTGACTTCCTTTGCCTGGGGCGCCGCTATTGCGGCCGCATTGGCCCTCGGCGTTGGTATTGGCGTGTACCTGCCAACCAGTGACACGAACACTTCGGTGCCCGCGATCCAGGTCGCCACCGTCGACCCGGGCGGTGCGACCGTCGTACCGGCGGCATTTACTCGCGGAGTAAAAGTGCATTTCCAGGATACCCAGCAGGGCCTCGCCGATCTGCCTTTGGAGGCGTCCACCGAGCGAATCATGTTGATTCTGCAGATCATCGAGCAAAACCGTTTGTTCGAGCGAGCTGCAGAGCAAAACAATTCACAAAGCGTTGCGAGAGTATTGCGCGCATTTGAGCCGATCCTGCTGCGCCTGGCCGCCGATGACATCGCGCCGGAAGACGCGGAAGCGCTACGCCGCCAGTTAGCATTCGAACTCAAGGTGATGCTAACCAAACTATCTCGCGACACATCAAATGAGACACAAACAACCTAGCTCAGGAAAATGAATATGCACATTCGCCTAAAACCAATTCTCGCCTTAGTGCTCCTGTTGGCGATGAGCTCCAGCCTCGCGCAAACAACCGTCTCTGAGGTTTCCGACGTTGCCGACGAGTCCGAGATGCTGAAAATCGCTGCGCTGGAGGCGCTGATATCTGCGCCACCCGAACGAGCATTGCCACTCGCAACCAAGGTTCTGCACAGCAACAACAGCGACGAGGTCAAGGAGCTTGCACTGTTTGTGCTCAGCCAGATTGATTTACCGGAGGCGCAGGCGACTTTATTGGAAGTCGCGCGTAGTGGTGATGACGAACTAAGCGGCGAGGCGGTACGTATGATCGGCATTGGTGGCGATCCTGAAGCTCTTGCCGGCCTGGCAGACCTTTACAGCACCGGCGGCGAAGAGGTTCGCGAGGCTGTACTCGAGGCTTACATGATCGCTGGCGACACTGCTGCCGTATATCAGATCGCTCAGAACGCAGCAAATGAAGATGAGTTCGAAGCGGCCGTGGAGATGCTGGGCGTGATGGGCGCGAGAGACGAACTCCGGGCATTGCGTGAAAGCAGTGGTTTCTCGGAGCCCCTTATCGAAGCGTATGCGATCTCGGGCGATTTCGAAGCGTTACTTGAGCTTGCGATGGACAGTAGCGACCCGGAAATTCAGGCCCTCGCAATCGAAGCTCTCGGAATCGTCGGCGGCGAGAACGTCAATGCAGCTCTGAGCGAGATCTATCTCAACACCGACTCGCAGGATGTCAGGGATGCGGCACTTGAAGGCATGCTGATTGCCGGAGACGATGAGGGTGTGCTGGAGCTATACAGAGCAAGCGATGACATCAGTGAAAAACGCGATTTGCTTGAAATCCTTTCTGTCATGGGTAGCGATCTCGTCCTGGATGTCATTGACGAAGCACTGGAAGGTGGACAATGAAAACCTCTGTTCGATTACTCCTGATTGCGCTGTTAGTCGCGGCATGCATTGCCAGTGAGTCTCTTGCCGCTGGCGATTGGGGCCCCACCGAAGACGGCTGGCATACCTGGCAGGTGGCAGCGGCCGACGGCGGCGAGCTGCAGATTTACGTATCAATGGAAAGGGGCAGACCTGTGAAGCTTCGGTTGCAAGGTGACTCCATCTGTTCTGGTCATTTTGATGTGGAGGCGACTGATCTTGGTTTTGTTGAAGTTGATCAAAGTATCGACTGGCTGCGACGCTACACCGAGCCGCAATCGGAACTTGGCTCCGAGGTGCTTATGGCGATTTCATTTCACTCCGGGGATCGCCCGGTTACGATTCTCGCGGACGTCGTTAAGTCCGGATCCAATCGTAAGTTGCGTGAGGAAGCACTGTTTTGGCTGGCGCAATCGGACTCGGACGACGCTTTTGTCGTGATTGATCGGTTACTTTCGGGAAAGATGTAGTTGGGCGAGTACACAACATTTTGCGCCTACTTTGCGTCTGATGGCACTTCCGAAAACACAGAGTTCACTACGCCAAAGACCACAGGAGATAGCTCCACCTCGCTGTAGTCCTCCTTGAAATAGGAGGTGAAGACGGCCACAACATCCCGGGATGGACTGATCAATAAGCCTTGACCACCCCATCCGCCGTGGGCCAGCCAGTCGCTCGAGTAGATCGATTCCCACTGGAATATGGGGTACGAAGAGGTGCCATCGTCATTTTCCGAGATCAGGTTCGGATTTCCATTATTGCGTAGAAAATCGAGGTACTCGTCAGAGATAATCTTGCGATCGGAGACAACGGTGTAGCTAGGCGTGAACAACAGGCCGAATCTTGCGAGATCACGCATCCGGGACAGAAAGCCCCCATGCGAAACCGCAATGCCGTAGCGATACGCGAAGAAAGATGCGTCACTTTCCGCACCGATATGCTGCCAAAACTCCTTCGTCACCATGTCCTGAAACGGATAGCCAGTAACATCCTGAATCAGCCAGGACAGCATGAAGTTGTTCGCGCCTGAGTACTCGAATGTTGTACCTTGCTCGCTAAGCCGCGCTACTTTTGCACTCGCGAAATAATCGTATGGATTATCTGCCGCGCCCGCATCGCGGACGTTGTCTCCTATCGCCATCGAGTACTCGTAGTAGCAACTCTCCGGATCCTCATAATCTTCCCCACAGTCGAGGCCCGACGCATGGTCAAGGAAGTTTCGCACTGTCGTTCCGGCGAACGAACTGCCCTCAAGATCGGGAACATAGAATTCGATGGGCTTGGTAGTGTCAACTTCACCACGCTCTTCGAGAAGACCAATAATGGTGCCAGCAAACATCTTCGACACCGACCAATACACGACTTTTTCGTAGTCCTTCATGCGTGGGTAGCTTTCAAAAACAACCTTGCCCTTGTGCAGAACCACAACCCCCATTGCTGTTGACTGATCGTCAGACAGAAAATCCTCAAACCGCATTTCACCTTGTGGTGTCTGCACGGGGAAGTCGGCGATGGCTGCCATGGGTTGGTATTCGAGTTCACTTACCTGGCCATCTCGATAAACATTGACGGTTGGGAATAGCTGGTGCGCATTCTTGTGCATCCATCCCATTTCCTCGCCTGTTACAGCCCACCAATGGTTCTCTCGAGGTACTTTTCGCTGGTGTTCGAGTACCTCCTGCATTGTGTAAGCAGGCTCGAACTCCTGCCGTTCGACGGCGGGCGACTTGCTTTCGGAACAAGCTGCAACCGTACTCAATAACACGCTGCCAATCAGCAGCCGACGTGCCTTGTTTATTACCACCATGTTGCGTATAGCCCCGCCAGTATCAGAACGATGGCGAATGACGCCCAATTGAATCCGGCGCTTGTCGAAGTATCGACTTCGCTGTACTGAATGGCATCGGGATGCGCCTGTTTGCTCTGCATGCGTGACACCAGCATGCCGAGCAATACGCACAATACGAAGGCCAGTCCGACGCGATCGATGAATGGCAATGATGGCCAGAAAACCTTTGCAGCAACCGAAAACGCGGCTGATCCAATGGCCGCGGCCAGCGCACCATTCGCCGTCGCATTTTTCCAGAATATGGCAAGCAGGAAGATTGCGACAATGCCCGGCGTGAAGAAGCCGGTGAATTCCTGGATGTACTGGAACGCCTGATCGAAGTTGCCGAGCAACGGGCGTGCGACGATGCCCGCGATGACCAGCGCAGACAAGCTCACGACACGACCGATAGTGACAAGCTGCTGTTCCGAGCGGCCGCCGTAATGCTTAACGATGTCCATCGTGAAGATCGTCGAAATGCTGTTCATCATCGATGCAAGCGACGACACGATCGCGGCGATCAGGGCGGCGAAAACGAGCCCCATAATGCCTGCGGGCAAGAGCTTCATTACCTCGGGGTAGGCCTTATCCGGTGCGGACAAGTCCGGCGCAAGGATTACCGCCGCGACACCGGGCAGCACGACAAGAACCGGCATCAGCAACTTCAGAAAAGCAGCAAAGATGATTCCCTTCTGTGCCTCGGCAGGACTCTTCGCCGCCAGGGCGCGCTGGATGATGTACTGATTAAAGCCCCAGTACGACAGGTTCATGATCCACATACCGCCGACGAGCACCGAAATGCCGGGCAGACTCATATAGTGCGGATTGTCCTTCGACAGGATCATGTCGAACTTATCCGGCACTTGCTCCAGCACCATCTTGAATCCAGCGATGACACCGGCACCGCCTGAGATCTCGTTCATTGATATATACGCGATCAGCAGGCCGCCAAAGACGAGCAATACGACCTGGATGATATCCGTCAGTGCGACTGCTTTAAGTCCGCCGTATAAAGAGTATGCCGCCGCAAACCCTGCCAGCAATAACAGTGCGTACGTCAGGTCCAGCCCCGTGACCGTGTTGATTGCCAGAGCGCCGAGCCAGAGTATCGACGTCAGGTTTACGAACACGTATACGCCAAGCCAGAACACGGCCAGCACCATGCGCACGCGATGATCGTAACGTTGCTCGAGAAACTGCGGCATCGTGTAGATTTGGTGCTTCAGGAATACCGGGAGCAGGTATTTGCCAACGAGGACCAATGTAATCGCAGCCATCCACTCATAGGAAGCGATAGCAATGCCCATAACGAATGCTGACCCGGACATGCCGATGATCTGCTCTGCCGAAATATTGGCCGCAATCAGCGATGCACCTATGGCCCACCAGGGCAACGCCCTCCCAGCCAGGAAGTAATCTTTGGTATCTTTTTGGTGGCCGCTTTTCTCGCGAGAGACCCATTGTGCGATAAACAACAATGCAAACGCGTAGATAGCGACGACAGTAAAATCCAGTGTCCCAAGATGCATGACTATTTCCCTTCTACGAGCTTATCCAGACGTCCGGCATCAGGCTTGTATGGCATGAGCGTGAATGAATAACGGTAGCTTGTTTCGGTTAGCGAGTATTTCGACAGCGTGCGCTTGCCCCAGGAATCGTCACCACCAACACCCATTTGCCCGAGATCGATGTTCAACGAAACAATGTCGCGCGGCACGACGTCACTGACGTGCACGTTGACTCGCTCTTCGTTGTCACGCGCACCCGGGCCGTCTTCGCTTGTAATGGCGATTTTCACCGGTGGCACGAAGTCGCTCAGGCGATTGTGGTGCACACTAAAGCTGATCAGGTCTTGGGCGATTACGAGCAGACCAGCGTTGGCGCCGTCGTTCAGCGACAGCCACCGGGTCTCGGTTTTGTAACCGTTTTCCTGCGGCCGCATGTAGGGCACGTAGTGATCAGCGACAGTATTTGCATACCGGCCGACGTTGGCCGCGAGATTTCGATCCACGTAATTTTCGAAGGGCCCGCGTCCGTACCACTCGACATTGTCGAGGGCACGAATCAGCTCAACATTCATCCCCACCCTGGGAATTTCGGGCAGGCCGTCATTGCGCGTGAATTCGTTCTCGACGTGCACGTAACCATACCGGTCGAACCTGAAACTGGACATCCATCTGGCCACTTCCTCGCCGGCGTCACTGGCAAATGCGTACTCTGCGACGACGACAACATGGCCAGCATCCTCTTCATTGACATCCAGCGACAGCAAGGTGCGGTTGCGTCCCGCCTGTTCCCAGACTGCCGCCCAATCCTGCATATAATTACCAAAATCGTTGTCGGTCGGTGCGCGCCAGAAATTCGGTGCAAGTGGTGCGAGCAACAACTCCTGGCCACGCCATTTGAGGGACGACAAAAGGCCGCTGTCGGCGCTGAACAGTGCACTGATTTCGGCACCGCTAACCCTGATGCCATCCTGCTCCTGCACTGCAATTGGACTAGTCAACGGCCGTTCCGGCGGTGCAACCGAACCAACCATACCCGGAATGTCGAACTGGGCAGCGGCGTATTCGTGATCGGCTGGCAGGAGACCTCGGGGCTGTGGCCCAACGAGGCGCAAATTCAAATGATGTTCGGGACCTTTGCGTAGCTTTTGTGCGTTGTATCGCAACGTCAACGTAGTTTTGCTTTCGGCAGCGACCTCAAGGTCCCCGACGACCCCGCTCTGAACCGGTTGACCGTCCGCCACGATTTCCCAGTGCAACTCAAACTCGGACAAGTCGATGAAGTCGTAGTTGTTCTTGATAGATAAGGTGCCTGTTCCTGCATCTACGAGCTCAAAGTCGACGTATTGGTAGACACGCTTTACTTCCCAGTACGCTGGTTGAATACGACGATCGGGAAACACTATGCCGTTGAAATTGAAATTGCCGCTGGACGGCACATCAGCAGGACCGTAGTCGCCACCGTAGGTCCAGTACGGCGTACCGTTCTTATCGTGCTCGAGCAGGCCCTGATCGACCCAGTCCCAGATAAAGCCACCGGCCAGGATGTCGTAACGATTGATGACGTCCCAGTAGTCCGACAGATTCCCCGTGCTGTTACCCATCGAATGAGAGTATTCGATCAGTATGAACGGCCGGTCGTTGTGCGTCTGCGCATATTGCTCGAGGTCCCAATAGCGCCAGTACATGCTCGAATGAAAATCGGAGTGCGGCTCTCCCACTTCTTCAATGTTGCCTTCCGTCTCGTATTGCACCGGGCGGGACAAATCCCGTGACTTGATCCAGTTGTACGTAGCCCCGAGATTTACGCCATCGCCTGCCTCGTTACCAAGCGACCAAATAACGACGGATGGAAAGTTCTTGCTGCGCTCCAGCATGCGTTGCGTACGATCAAGATGGTGCGGCATCCAGTGCGGCTTGTTGCCCAAGGTCTTGTCGTGATCGTAGCCATAGCCATGGCTTTCGATGTTGGCTTCATCGACCATGTACAAGCCGTGCTCACTGGTCAGTTCGTACCAGCGTTCGGGCTGCGGATAGTGTGAGTTGCGAACCGCGTTGAGGTTCGCCCCCTGCATCAGACGAATATCGGTCAGCATCGTTTCTTCGTCGACGACGTGGCCCGTGACGTCGTGGTGCTCGTGCAGATTGGCACCTTTGAGGCGCACATGTTTGCCATTGATCAGGAAGCGACCGTTGATGATCTCCGCCGTGCGAAACCCGATTTTTTGCTGGATGACTTCTTCGCCAAGCGTAACCGTCAAGGTGTAGAGATTCGGTGTTTCCGCCGACCAGCTATCTACGTTCTCTAATGTCTTAGCGAAAACATAGCTCGATTTACCACGTGTCATCGATACAACAGCCGTATCGGAATGAATGATCTCGCCATCATCGCGGATCTCAATGGACAGCTTCTTGTCCACAGCATCACCGTCGTTGACGAGATCTACCTCGAGCTCGAATACACCGTCCCGATAATTATTCCTGAGCCCAGCGTGGACGAAAAAGTCGCGCACGCGGGCCGTCGGCCGTGCGAACAGGTTGACGTCTCGCTGAATGCCGCTCAGTGACCAGAAGTCCTGATCCTCGAGGTAGCTACCTGTACTCCAGCGATATACCTCCACTGCTATCGTGTTCCTCCCACTTTGTACAAAGTCGGTGACATTGAACTCCGATGGCGTCTTACTGCCTTCGCTGTAGCCAACATATTCGCCATTGATCCACAGGTAAAAAGCAGAGCTGACGGCGCCGAACTCCACAAAGATCTGCTCGCCAACCCATGTCTTTGGGACGTCGAATGTGCGTCGGTACGAACCGACCGGGTTGTCCTCGATCGGCACGTTCGGCTCATCAATCTCGAACGGGTACGGCACATTTACGTAGATGGGGTAGCCGTAACCTTCACGCTCCCAGTTCGATGGCACCGGAATATCCTCCCATCCGGAGACATCGAAACCCTGTTCATGGAAATCGGCCGGACGCCCGGCTGGCGTCGGCGAGTAGTGGAATTTCCAATCGCCATTTAAGGAGATGCGGTGCAGGACATCTGCGTCGACATTGCGGTAGGGTACGAAATGCGCTCGCGGCGCCTCGACGTTGTCGCGAATGACATTGACGTCGTTCCACGCCGGTCGCTGTTCTGCACCTGAGTTCGTGGCAAGGCCGATCAACAATATCAGTGAGAATAGCCTGGATCGGTGCGACATCATGAATTCTCTCATCACCTGGTTTCCCTAAGTGTCTGCGCGGCAAGCTCTGGGGTGAGGTCGCGCTGCGGCATAGCGAGCATTTCGAATCCGACGAGATGCTTGCGAACTGTCGCCGATCGCAGTAACGGCGGATATATGTGAATGTGAAACTGCCACTCGGGGTGCGCCTCGCCGTCCGATGGTCGCGGATGCAATCCCATTGAGTAAGGAGCAGCCACGCGGAATAATCTATCGTAGCTGGCAAGTACGGCACCGAGCGTTGTTGCGAGACTTGCGACCTCATCTGTCGTCAACTCATCCGGTGCGGCGACGTTGCGACGCGGCAGGATGAGCGCCTCATACGGCCAGACTGCCCAGTAGGGAACAACAGCCACGAAATGATTGCTCTCATGAATCACGCGCGACCCGTCCTCGAGTTCTGCCTGCAGATAGTCTGCAAGCAGCGGGCTGCCGTGCAGCTGCATAAATTCAGTTTGAGTCACGAGTTCCTTGGCCGGTTCCGTCGGTACATTCGCTGTTGCCCAAATCTGCGCATGGGGGTGTGGGTTGCTGCAGCCCATCATGCTGCCGCGGTTCTCGAATACTTGCACATAGCTGATGCCTTCCTGCCGATCCAGCGCGCTGAATTCGGCGATCATTGCATTCAAAGCTGTGCACAGCTCATCGGCATCCATAGTAGCCAGTCGCAGATCATGCCGCTCGGTGTAACACAGGACGCGACAGTGCCCCGGCTCCGGCCTTAGATCAAAAAGCGGGTGCGTTTTCTCTTCGAGCTGACTGCCCTCTGTGAGCGCCGAAAAATCATTGTCGAATGCGAACGGTCCGCTGTAGTCCGAGTTGTGATTGTCATTGGCTCGCCTGTTACCCGGGCACAAGTAGCAGTCGGCGTCGTAGCCCGGTAGCTTCGCATCGTCAACTGTTTCGATCTGTCCTTGCCATGGGCGCTGTAAACGATGCGGAGACACAAGTACCCATTCGCCGGTCAGTGCATTGCGCCGCGAATGTGACTGCTCCGCGATGTTCATTACGCACCGATTTCCCGCACCGGATCCGATGCCTGGACGATATGCACCCATGGGTCTTGTCCGAGAACCGGCTTGTAACTGGCGGCAATCTGCGCGGCGACGCGATCTACGTATCCCGCCGTCGTCAGTGAAAGAACGCAGCCGCCGAATCCACCGCCGATTATGCGCGAACCGAAAACGCCCTCACAACTATTTGCTACGTCGACCAACGTGTTTACCTCGTCACAACTGATTTCGAAATCATCTTTCAGGCTTTTGTGGCAAGCATCAAGCAGCGAACCGAGTAGTGCAAGATCTCCACTGCCCAGGGCATCAACCGCATAGTGCACCCGCGCGTTATCGGTGACGATATGCCGGCAACGACGATAAAGGACATCACCAAGTAACTCCTCGTGCATCTCCAGCCCGTTTAGGCTGAGGTCCCGCAGCGTCGTGAGCCCCGGAATAACTTTGGCCAACAGACTAACGGCGGCCGCACACTCATCGGCTCGATCGTTATAGTCGCCATCGGGAAGTCGGTGCCTGACGCCACTGTCCGTTACAACGAAGCCTGCGTCATTCGGAATTGAGATCTGCGTGGCATCGAGCGAGCGGCAATCAAGCATGATCGCATTGCCCTTGTTCGCGCAAGCAATCGTGAATTGATCCATGATGCCGCACTTTACGCCGGCAAAACGATGCTCGGCACGCTGACACAACAATGCCAGCTGCGGCGCTGGGATGGACGTTCCGGCGATTGCCAACAACACGGTCGCGACGCCGAGCTCGAGTGACGCGGAAGAACTTAAGCCTCCGCCCAATGGTATGTCGCTGTCGATTTCGATACTGGCGCCTTGCAACACAACGCCCTCTGCCTCAAGTTCGGCCGCCACACCTTTGATGTAATCGATCCAGCCGACCTCACTGGATGGACGCAATTGGTCCAGTGTGAAGGACTGCATATCGTCCATGTTTCTGGACGTCACCTCGATAATTCGATCGGAGCGCGGCACCGCGTTCAGCCGGGTGTACAGCGCTGTTGTCGTCGGTAATACGAAACCGCCGTTGTAGTCGGTGTGCTCGCCGATGATATTGACGCGCGCGGGCGCCTGAACCGATACCTCAGACATTCTTCCTAGGATAAGGAACATCCGGGCCCTGTAAAATGGACTTTAACAGCATTTTGATGGATATTCTTACGGAACGTTCCACGGTCTTATCGAATGGCTGCGAGCACCATCAAACTCCGCGAAGGCTTCGCTGGACAGGACATGTTTGTTATCCCGCGTCCGGTGCTCGCGCGTGCCCGACAACACCCTCTCGTGCGGTCTGTGTACCCGACCGACATCGGCTGGTTTCCAACAGCAGGACATCATTACAGAGACAGGCCTGGCGGTGCAGGACAGGACCATCTGATGATGTGCATCGGCGGCCACGGCTACGTCGTAATCGACGATCAAAAGGCGCACCTGACAGAAGGTCATATGCTCATCATTCCGAGAGACACCCGACACACCTACTGGGCAGCCGATGACAATCCGTGGTCGATCTACTGGGTGCATTTCCTTGGGGACGATGCCGACTACTATGTCGAACGAATTCCGCGACCGGGGCAGCCTGTGCCTGTCGAGCCCACGGCCCAGGACGAGGCCGTACGCCTGTTCCGCTATTGTCTGGATGCCCTGCACGACGGCTACGGTCTGCCAACCCTGATCTACGCCGCACAGTCCACGCAGCACATCATGTCGCTGCTCCTGTATCGCAACCAGGCACTGCCTATGGAGTCTCATTCGGCAAGACAGCGCTCAAGCCTCGAGTCCGTGATCGACTATATGCAAAACAACCTGACGAAATCGCTGCGCCTGGAAGATTTCGCTCGTGAGGCCGGCATGTCCGTGAGCCATTTCTCAGAGCGCTTTCGGACCCAGACCGGCCAGTCGCCAATGGCCTATTTCATCCACCTGAGGATGCGACTGGCGTGCAGACTGCTCGATCTGAGTCGTAAGCCCGTGAAAACCGTGGCGGCGGACGTCGGTTACCGCGATCCCTATTACTTCTCGCGGATATTCAAGAAATCGATGGGTCTTTCACCTGAGCAATATCGCGATATCAAGAAAGGCTGACCAGCGGATATTCCAATTTGGCAAATTGTTTGCCAATTTCCTGTCCGGAAGCTCATAAATAAAGCCATTACGTCAACCGACGGTTTATACGTACTTCCGTAAGATAATCCATCAATCAGTAGCAACATCCATTGAGCCACTATTCGGCACATGACAATATTTGAGTAAGCATAAGGGCGCTCGCCGCAGCGCTGTGTCCAAACGTCATCCTGATCAGGGGATCTGCATATGAGTGACGCAACACGTCTCAATAAAACAGCTGTCATGACGCCAATTGGAGCCGCTATTTGCGCGGCGCTGACTCCGGGCGGACAGGTGTCTGCACAGGAAGAAGCCGCTCAGGGTGATGCACCCTTAATCGACGAGATCATCGTCACGTCGACCAAGCGCGCAATGAACATGCAGGACCTCGCACAGAGTATTGCCGTACTGACGAACGAGGAAATCGAGCGCCAGGGCATTATCTCGATGGAGGACTACATAAAGGCCTTGCCAAGCATGACGCTTTCCGCCTGGTCGCCCGGCCGCAATAAAATCGTCTTTCGTGGTATGTCGACGGGTAGCGACGAGTGGCGCACAGACAGTCAGGCCGCCGTCTATCTCGATGAAGTGCCAATGACTGCCGTATCGCAGCAACTCGACGCCTGGATGGTCGATATCGAGCGCGTCGAATCCTTACCTGGCCCACAGGGCACATTATTCGGCGCCAGCTCACAGTCGGGCGCCTTGCGGATCATCACCAACAAGCCCAATCCCGAAGGGTTTTCAGGTCAGGTTGATGTCGATGTTTCAAATACCCAGGATGGCGATAACAGCTACGACATTAGCGGTCACCTGAATTTCGCCTTGGCAGACAACTTCGCGGTGCGACTTGTCGGGTACGACGTCAAGCAAGGTGGCTGGATCGACAACGAACTCGCAACTTCTGTGACAGGCCTGGAGGACAATGCTGATGTCGTTGAGGATGACTGGAACACATGGGAAGTTTCCGGAGTCCGGCTCGGAGCACTGTGGGAAATTTCTGACAGCTGGAGTGCTCTGCTTACGGTAATACGGCAAGAGACGCATAGCGAGGGTTCGTGGACAACAGATCCGGCACTCGGCGACGACGTAAGCAACTATTTCTTCAAGGATTATCGTGACGATGACTGGTCGCTGTATGCATTAACCGTCAAAGGCGATATCGGCAATGTCGAATTCACAAGTACTACGGCTTATGTTGACCGCAGCATCGTCTACGAGTGGGATAATCATATTTACGATGCTTACAAGAGTACGGGGGCGCACTACTGCGCTTATGCCTATTACCCGTCAACCTGTTACCTGGGTGGCCTGTACGACCTCGACTACATCCTCGGCACGCGATTCAACGATCAGATCCAGGAGCGCTTTACGCAGGAATTCCGCTTGGCCTCAACATCTGACAGCCGCTTCCAGTGGATGATGGGTCTGTTTTACGAAGACGTAAATGACGACTGGGACGCCGGCTCATACACGCCCGGGATGCCGAATACTCCGTCGTGGTCTTACGCGAACTACTGGGCTGGGTATTATTCCCAGTACTACGACATAACTTATCCTCTGCCAATGACCGACGTCTGGTGGGACCAGGAATACAGGCGCAACACCCAGACAACGGCTGTTTTTGGTGAAGTTACATTCGATGTCACCGACGCCTGGTCAATGACCATTGGCGGTCGCTGGTTCGAAAATGAGCGTGATCGATATGTGCGTGAAACGTTCCCGAGCGAATTCCCCAGCTGGGGGCAGATGGAATTGAATGGCACCGACGAGGCTCAAGGCAAACAAGACGACACGACGTTCAAGTTCGGCACTCAATACGATTTCAACGACGACGTTATGGCCTATTTTATCTTCAGTCAGGGTTTCCGTCTCGGCGGCGATAACTCAGTCAGGGCAGCTGAGGCAGGTTTCGTCTATGAAGTCTACGATCCGGACAAAGTCGACAACTACGAAGTCGGCGTGAAAAGTACTTTTGCTGGTGGCAAAGTGCAGCTGAATGCATCCGCCTTCTTCATGGAATGGGACGAGATTCAGCTGAATCGAACCAACCCCGATATCTGGTGGCAACAGGGCGTCCAGAATGGAGGCAAGGCTGAGACACAAGGCATCGAGCTGTCGATGACGGTGCACATGACTGACAATCTCATGCTCATGGGTAGTTTCTTCGCTGCGGACGGCGAATACACCGAGGATATTTACTGGCTCGATCCCCAGGCTGGTACGGACCCATTGATTGTTGACGAGGTTCTCGACACGCCGGCGGGCACGCCGATGCCATTCTCGCCTGATTACAAGTACTGGCTCGCCCTCGACTGGACGATTCCACAGGCGATGTTCGGTGGCGACATGTGGTTCCGTTATGATTTCAGCGGCCAGAGCGACTCGTATGGTGACCGCGACCTGGCCGAAGAAGGAACTGTTGACATCCCTGCGTGGAACGTCAGTAATATGTCGGTTGGCTGGAGGAACGATGGCGGCTGGGAGGCTCGGGTATATGTCAATAACGTCTGGGACCAACGCTACGTTCAGTGGTTTAACCGTGGGGACAATGACACGATGGACGACTGGTTCTCGAACGATCCGCGCTATCGCAATATGCGCAATTACAACCGCCCGAGAGAAGTCGGGGTCAGGCTGACCAAGAGGTTCTAGCTGGTCAAACTTGTAACCACATCTGTCGTTCGTGGCTCTTCCCAGGGAGAGAGCCACGGCGGCATCTTCCTCATTGATCTGGACGAGCAACGTGTCGACCAGGTCGTCGACTGGAACACAGCGGACATCGACTGGCAGGGCCGCGGTTGGGACCGCGGCTTGCGCGGTATTGCGTTCGATGGCGATATCATCTATATCGCGGCAAGCGACGAACTGTTTGCGTACGACCGTGCGTTCAAACTGATCGATTCCTGGCGCAACCCCTACCTGAAGCACTGCCACGAGATAGCAGTTCATCAGCGCAACCTTTACCTCACCTCAACCGGATACGACAGTATCCTCGCCTTCGACCTGGACAAGAAAGAATTCCTCTGGGCGCTGCATGTCGACGTAGAAGCGTTTCAGTTCAAGGGGCGGACCTACGACCCCACGCAGGATGATGGCCCGTTGCTGTTAAACAAGATGCACATCAACAACGTGTCTCCGACCGACGGTGGCATGTACATTAGTGGCATCAAGACCGGCGGCATGCTGCACTTCAACGGCAAGGCGATCAGTATGTCGGTGACCTTACCCGAAGGCACCCACAACGCCAGGCCATTCCGCGACGGCGTGTTGTATAACGATACGAAGTCAGACTGCCTGCGCTACGCATCTCGAGACGGCGCTGAAGACCGGGCGCTCAAGTTCCCGAAATATGATCGTTCGCTTCTCCTGAATACGAACCTCGATGACTCACGTACAGCGCGCCAGGGTTTTGGTCGCGGTCTCTGCCTGTTATCGGATCACGTTGTTGCCACAGGGTCATCACCATCGACCATTTCGGTTCATGATCTAAAAGAGAATGAGACGGTACTCAAGGTCAATCTGTCGATGGATATTCGGAATGCGATTCACGGCCTCGAGATCTGGCCGTACGGCTAGGACCCTGCGTTGCGCACTGTATCCGGCAGATCGTCAATGATGTGCGCGAGCTGTTCCTGCCAATCACCGAGATTCTTTTCGTACTTGCGCCATTTTCCGACGCCTCCCTGGTAAATGGGTTGCCGCACCTGTTCTGAACTCGCTGTTTTGACCGCGCGCCTGGTTTCGTAATAGCGTAAGCACTGTTCTTCAAACGGCAGTCCACAAAAATCGAGGATTCGTCGAACCTGGCCCTCCAGGTCATCCACCGTTTCTTCGTAATGCACATCCAGAATCTTGCCTGGCAATAATTCATGCCAGTGCCGCATGAGTCGATCGTAACCATCGTAGTACATGCCGAGCTCGAATATGTCGTACGTAAAATTTTGCCCCTTGCCGAATAGTTGCTTGTAGCTGCCAAGACAACTATCCAGCGGGTGCCGACGTGCGTTGATGAATTTGGCGTTCGGCAGCGCAAGATGTGCGAAGCCGAGCAGTGGAAAATTGTTGGGCATCTTGTCCGTAAACAGAGGCCTGTCTGTCACACGGTGCCGCCGTGTAAGGTCGAGGTACTCCTTGCCATAGGAACGCCAATCCCTGGCTGTCAGGTCTTTAGCTGCGTGCGGAAAATGCACACCATCGCTTCGGTAACGGCCGACAGAATGTGCAACCTGGCCGAGTTCCTGCAGTTCAGCTGTTCCTTCTACCTGGCTGTGGCTGGCGAAAATCTGTTCGACGAGTGTCGAGCCTGATCGTGGCAGGCTAACGATAAAAATCGGGTCGGGCGCATCATAGCCGTTGCCCTCGTGCTCGCGGAGAAACTCCTCGTCAAACACTTCAATAATC
>Ga0070723_10000193_pt1 | contig 15825 bp, 19 predicted proteins | sample tdAd002_FD_67277 | JGI IMG/M metagenome (GOLD analysis project Ga0070723, IMG submission 67277) | Marine sediment microbial communities from the Atlantic coast under amendment with organic carbon and nitrate - tdAd00.2 | ecosystem: Environmental > Aquatic > Marine > Coastal > Sediment | place...
AGCCGCCTGCTCGCTACCCAGCGGTACGCGGTAGTAGACGAAGTGCCCTTCGCGAAATCGCTCCAGCAGTCCCGCATCGCAGAGCTGCTTCAAATGCTGGGAGATGCGTGGCTGGCTTTGCGCCATGACCTGGGTCAGCTCGGAGACTGTGCACTCACCGCGCACACACAGCGCCAGCAGGCGCAGCCGAACGGGATCGGCGAAGGCCTTGAGGTGAGTAATCAGTTGCTCAGTGCTGTTTTCCATAAAATATAAGAATATAAATATTTCTTTATATATAAGACCAAAAAAAGCATATCACATCGTTGCATGTAAAGTGCATCTGTCAGCGACAAATTTGCATCTCCATTAACAAGCACCCCAAGAAAGGAGATCAGGATGGAAGGTTTAGGGTTCGGAATAGCGGCATTTGCCTTTTGGGCATTTGTCGCGTCCTGTGTTATCGGCGGTATCTGGTTTGCGATTCGCGAGAAGGAAGCCCAACACGAAACGCTGCGCAGGATTATCGAAAGCGGCAAGGACGTGAACGTAGAACTTATCGACCGGGTTATGAATGATGGTGACAATTCGGATGGGGCCCGGGACCTCAAGGTTGCTGGCTACATCACAATGTCTGCCGCCCCGGGGCTTATGCTGCTCGGCTATGTTTTGGAAGTCGCAAGCGACAACGACAAAATATTCACAGTACTGCTCGGCGTCAGCGGGCTCGTATTCTGTGTGTCGATCGGCCTACTGGTCGCGGCAAAGGTCGTGGAGCGCTCGAAAGCGTCAAGTGACGAGAAACCCCTGATCTAGGCTGCAAGCGAAACCGCTTTGTCTGCACAAGACCAATTGCTCCGCAAGAGCCCGGAACCCCTGCTCGTCTCGTTGGTGCGCAAGGGTGACCACGACGCATTTGCAGAGCTCGTGCGCCGGCGCGAGGTCTGGGTGCGCACCTTGCTTTTGCGTTGCTGCAGTGACCCGACGCTGGCCGACGACCTGGCCCAGGCAGCTTTCATGCAGGTATGGAACACGATCGGTCAGTTGCGGCGTACAACCCGATTCGGCCCATGGCTAAAGCGGCTGACCATCAATACCTGGCTGCAGCACATACGCCGCAATGATCCGCTGCGGCATGCGGATGACGATACTGACGCGGCCAACAACGCCGAGGATGCAACGAGTATTGGTATGGACCTCGACGAGGCGTTGGCCACGCTAAAAGAGCCGGTAAGGCTTTGTATCGTGTTGTCGTACCACGAAGGGATGACGCACGATGAGATTTCCGACTTCACGGGATTGCCGGCGGGCACCGTGAAGTCAAACATTCGACGGGGCGCGGAGCGGCTGCGGGAATTACTCGCCGCATACGCTGACGCGCCTCGCGGGGAGTATTCGAAATGACTGGTGACAGGGATCCAGGACTGCAGGCGCTTTTTGATGCCGCTCCGCGTGCGTCAGCAAACAGTGAGTTCGTCGCACGGGTCGTGGCTGATATCGACAGGCAGAGGCACAAGACTATTCTCGGCTGGCTTGCGGCCGGCGTATTGCTCGTGCCCGTCATTTGGTGGTTAACCGGCCCGGTTGTGAGCACGCTCAACCTTGCGACGCAATTAATGCCCGACTCGCTGATTGAAATCGAAACCAACTGGCTCGCGCAGATCGTTGCTCCGATAAATAGCGTAACTGGCGCTGCCGGGTTGTTGTTCCTCGCCGGGTGGTTGCTCTACCGCAAGATATCGTCCTGACGCCGCCTCGCCCTAGACGGAGCGGCGGGGCAGCAACCGCATGTCGCTCAGCGCCTGCCGAAGAGCAGCCGCAAATCCCATGTCGTCGAGACGGTAATACTCCACCTTCATCGTCAATGCGCTGCCGAAAATGATGCTGACGAGCGTCAGCAGCGAGCCGAAAGCAAGTGTCGACATGCCGGTTATGCCCTGCCCGATCGTGCAGCCAAGAGCGAGCACGCCACCAAATCCCATGGCGATACCGCCGGTCATGTGCCTCAGCATGTCACTTTTGTCGGAGAACGTTTCCAGCCGATAACTGCCCGTCAGGATCGCGTAAAGGAACGACCCCGCGATGACACCGAAGACGGCCGCCACACCGAAGCCGATAGTGGAGCCGGTAAACGTCAACAGGTACATCAGACTCTCGCCGGTGGGGGCGACAAATGTAAATGACTCAAAACGCACGGGATCGAAGTCATCCAAACCGATCACGCCGGTCACGTACCACCCCGCAGGAATGATCAGGCCAATCACGATGCCTGCAAGAATATTGTCAAAGCTGCGGCGAAAAGACCTGGCTGCGAATGCAAAGACGACGAAGCTGCCACCGAGAAGAATCGTGGTTGCCCAGTTGATCGCATCGACATTCTCGATGCCGATGGCCGTAGCGATCATCGTGCCGATACCCTGATCCGACATGCCGCTGGCGGCAAGGCCGATGTTGGTGGTCTCGAAAACATTCACCCTGACCAGGGCGAGCAAACCACGCATCGTCATGTAGGCCGTCAGCCCCAGCAAAAGAAGCACGACGAGCGACTTGAGATTGCCGCCGCCAACTCTCACCAGTGTTCGCTGCCCGCAACCCGATGCAAGCGTCATGCCGATGCCGAATAAGAGGCCGCCGACCAAGTGGCCCAGCCACCCTAAATTCGGCGACAGGTACATCGCCTGGCTCATGTCTATCTTGCCGCTTGCCTGTAGGGACTGCGTGGCAAGGATCGCAATACCGATCGCGAGTAACCATGCTCTCAGCCGATCTTTGCTACCAAAGTTCACCCAGTCGCTGATTGCGCCCATGGTGCAAAAATTCGTCTTGTTGACGACGGCTCCGAACAGCACGCCAATACCGAAACTCAACACTGCGACACGATGGACGACTTCCCACTCGCTCATTCACTGTCCCCGGCTGGCGTCACGTAGACTCCCTCTTGTTTCTGCATCCCCTGTCGCTCGGCAAAAACCCGGAACTCCATGTTGAAATAGTGGCGGCCCTCGACGTACTCACCCAGCAACAGAAACTCTTCGGGCGTTTTCACCATCCCCAGATGACGGTAAATTTCGGCACCGTCCGTGCCGACGAAGGACATGACCGGCGTCATGAAGATCTTGCGGTGCTCGGCAAACACCTTTGACGGTAACGTGATGCCGTCAAAGTCGCTGAGTTCCACGTCTCCATGGATATCGACGGCAATATTGACGAAACGCGCACGATACCAGTCCTGGACGCGCACCTGGTTAAACACCTTCCTGCGCATGTGTTCGCAAAAGGTGCAAGCTTCGGCCTCGAAGAACAAAAGCATGCCGAGCTTGCCCTCAGCGCGTGCCGTTTCCATTTCCTCGGGAAGATCACCGAAAGTGGCGGTAAAAAAATGTGCGTATGGATCCCGAGTTTCCTCAGCAACACTGTATGCGGCAGCCAACGCCAGCACGGTAGCCAGGACAATTCGGACAAGAGCGCCCGAAGCCGTAGCTCCGGGCGCTCTATGCAGTGCAGGCATTTTCATCACGTGTTACTGGGACCAGATCCCCGTAATCTGAATCGCCAGTCGGTCGTCGATTCCGTCGACATTCGCGTTAGGGCCGGCCCCACTTGGGAAATTGACGGCATCACCCGAACGCATCTCGTAGTTGATGGCAAGTCGCACCCGAGGATTGAAGAAATACTGGACACCGATCGTCGTGCGCTCGTATTCGATCTCGAACTGGTTGCCATCCAACCGGTTGTAGATATCGTAGCGAAGATCCAGTTCCCATTTGGACTTTGGAAAGCGGAAGCCGCCTTCAACGTAATATCCCGTCGCTTCAGCAAGCGCACCACTACCCGGTGCTCCGGGAACACCCTGTCCAGGGCCGATTCCGAACGTGGAGTTGTGCGGCGCCTGCCAGATCATGCCCTCGCCTTCCATGTACTCGCCGCTGAGACGCAAGCCATTGCGCAGGTACTTCACCCCAATTCCCATGCGGTCGCGATCATATTCCTCAGGATTATGGATCGTGCTGATGCGGCCGGATCCCCCGGGCCCACAGGCCGGGAAGACTGCTCCATTACTACACGTATCCGCGGACAGATCGGCAGTTCGCTTGCCCGACTGTGACCAGGTGAATATCTTCAGGCCCTGGCGACGCGGACCGCTGCCGCCGAAAATCTTCTCGGCAGAAAAGTACAGGTACGTGTCCTTGTTGTCGTCGTTATCCGAGAAATTCAGGCCGTTACCGTTACCGACCATCACGGCGTAGCTCAATTCCCAATCCTTGCCCACTTTGAACCAGTCAAATAGTTGCACGCCGACATCGCGAAATGCTCCAACACCCCGTTCGAACGCATTCAGGCGGGTTTCCGGTGGCAGCGTGGTCGGTGAATTGTTGGGCGTATACAGACGATTCGGATAGCGCTCGAGCAGCATCTGCTGCGTTACCCACGTGAAGTTGATGTAGTCAAATACGTGGATGGCCTGCAAACCTTCCTCGGCGCCGGGGTGCTTGAACAAGCCGGCACGAACTCGTGCACCTTTCAAGTGATTGAAGGTGATGCTGGCGTCGGTTGCCTTGGCAAATGACCCTTCTGGCTCCGTAATGCCATTGTTGCCCATCTCGAGCAATAGGAAGTAGTTGATCTTCTGATCGAGCGGCATGGCGACACCACGCACGCCGATGCGCGCGCGATTGACGTTGAACGCACTTTGCGAATCGAGGTTCGGGCCGATCAGCTTAGGCGGGATATAGGCTCCGCCAGGATTCGGGTCACTCGAGTCCTCCTGATACTGGACCTGGACGAATCCCCAGACCTTGGCCAGTTGTTCGGCGCCTTCCGGTTCCGTTCCCTGCAGCTCCAGCCAGTTTGCGGCATTGGCATTTGCTGACAACAGCAGCCCGGCTGACAAAACACCAATCAGCAGATGCCTGAATTTGTCTATTTGTCTCACGTGTATCCCCTTTTGGTAGTGCAATAGCAGTGAATGCTGAATTTTTTTATGGCTTTGCCAGCATGTATCCCTGGTCGACAAGTTCCTTGATGCGAACGATGCCGCCCTTACCCGACGAAGCATGGCTATTGATCTTCACCGGCACACCGAGAGTGTTGGACATGTTCTCGATCGTGTTTTGGCATGCAAAGAAACGCACGCCGTTTTCAACCAGGCCATCGATGCGTCCTTCATTGCTGTTGCCCTCGAACAGCAGGCGCAACCCGGCACTGAATGCGACAATTTCGACATCAACCTGGTCTGTCCCGTAAGCCTTGAGAATATTGTTGGCCACGTTGAGTACGAGCGTTTGCTTGGACGGATCCATGTCGCTGATCTGCAGCACGAACTTGTGCTCTGCAAACGGTTTTTCCTCCTGGGCGAGGACCGCCTGGGGCGCCGCGAGCGCAAACAGCGCGATCAGCGTCGCGCCGAGGCCCAGTAATCTGCGAATCTTCATAATTAACCTCCTGACTGCATGTAAAGCCCGAATCTCTTAAGTATTCGAGACCGTTACGGCCGCACTTCGTACAGCTGTATTACCGTGTGACGTTGGAAGTGGGCAGATTAATCCCTTAGGCTTGAAATTAATCGCCCGACGTCGGCATATCGATGTGCTTTCAGGCTATAAGGCGGTTGCGGGAATATTCAGGCCGGGTCGCGCGTCTGAACAAGTGGAGTACCACCTTCGGGGGAGGTTGGTTAATGGCTGCGAGCATGATATTTGGAATCAACCAGCGCCGAGCGTTCCGCAAGCTGATCTGTAATTGCCGGGAACGGCTGTACAGAATGGCCTACGCGTGGACTCACGATCCGTACCTTGCGGACGATCTGGTCCAGCAATCAATTTACAAGGCGCTGAGTAATCAAAAGCAACTCAAGGAACTGGGGGCGGCCGAAGCATGGCTCTTCCGGATCCTGTCCAACTGCATGAAGGACCACTATCGTGCGAAGCGCGATGTGGTGTCACCGGACAACCTGGTTATCAGTGAGAGCGGGACGCCGGAACGAATGACCGAGCAGCAGCAACTGGTGGAGAAAGTACAGAACGCTGTTCGACAGCTGCCGCTGGCGCAGTGCCAGGTAGTGACACTGGTGGATCTGGAGGGATTCGCCTATGCGACAGTCGCAAACATATTGGATATTCCGGTCGGCACGGTAATGAGCCGTCTATGCCGGGGTCGGCGCGCGCTCAAGGAGCACCTGATCGATGTGCGGCCTGGAGTGCAGGCGGGCCGGACAGCAACATTGACGAGAGTGAAATGAAAAAGGACGAACATTTTTCCGAAGAGCAATTGAATGCGCTTGTGGATGGCGAACTGGATCCTGAGGAGCGGAGTGTTCTTTACAACCATTCCGAGCACCAGCCGGACCTCGATATGCGCATCTGCAAGCAACGCAAGATCAAGGAACTGGTCAAGCACGCTTACGAAGACGTTCCGCAAGTGGAACGCCCGCGCGCGCGGCCGTTGTCCCGCAGAGGCCTGTTCAGCACGGGACTTGCTGCCGGCATACTGCTCGCAGTGGGACTGGTGATCGGTGTCGTCGGCCATAGCCTGGTCGAGCGAGAATCACTCAACGGGGCCGCTGCTGTCGCGACGCGGGCGGTGGCCGAGCGGGAAAACTACTTGCTGCACGTTGTCAGCGGTGATCCCGAGCAAATGTACGCTGCCCTGGAACAAGCCAGGTTCCTGCTTGATGCTACCGGCGAAGGAGAAGTCGGCCACGTTGAGATTATCGCCAACGAACGCGGCATCGACCTGTTGCGCAGCGACGTGACGCCGTTCGCCCGGGAAATTGCGGATCTGCAGAGACAGGACGTCATCTTTTATGCCTGCTCGAGAACAATCGAACGCCTCAATGAAGAAGGAATCGAAGTCGTTCTCGTGCCCGATGCGCGCCAGGAATACACGGCGATCGATCGTGTTGTGTCACGGATGCAGCAAGGGTGGAAATACGAAAAAATCTGATTCAGCCGCGCTCGACAGCGCGCGGTGGGGGGACAACAATGCACACGACTCTGAAGGTACTGGCACTTGTATATCTTGCGGGCACGTCTGGAGCTGCGGTTGCTCAGGAAGAGGACGCAGGCCACAGCAACGATTACCGCACGTTTCACGCCAACGGGGAGATTGAATACGGTTCTATTGATGACTCCTACACAGCCGACCTCGTTCTGTATCTCGCCGGTAACCAGTTCATGGTCATGGAAGAGCTGATCACCGACTTCCAGAAAAACCACCCGGAAATCGAAACGGTGTATGTCGAGACCATCCCGCCCGGCCAGATATTGAATAACCAGCTACTCAAACAGGGTGAGGTCGAGGGCCAGCAGACGGCCATGAACCCTGACGTTTTCGCCAGCGTCAACATCGGTCATCTCAAGAAGCTCAAAGGCGAAGGACTGATGGAAAAGCACTCGATCTACATCCATAACAAGCTGGAGCTGATGGTCGCAGAAGGCAACCCGAAAAACATACAAGGGCCTGAGGACCTCGGCCGCGACGACCTCGTTCAGTCACACCCTAATCCGGTGACTGAAGGCATCTTCAAATTCTATGGCAGCGAGATGCTGAAGGATCTCGGCTTACACGAAAACGTCACGGCTGGCGCCGAGTGCCGAAGCTGCTGGGCCATCGAAGACAAGACCTGGTTTACGTCACGCCACCACCGGGAAACACCCGATCGCATCGAGAAAGGCGAGGCAGATGTGGGCATTGTGTGGACGACCGAAGTCGTGCACGCCAAGGCCGAAGGACGCCCGATCGACGGTGTCTCTATTCCGGCACCGTTGAATAAACTGGACAAGGTCAATTACGCCGTTGGCATCATGAGCAACGGGCGCAATCCCGACAACGCCGCGCGCTACATCGAATACCTGGCAACGGATGACGCCCAATCCATTTACCAGAGCTATGGGTTCATTCGGGCGTCGAGCGACGAACTGGCGCTGAAACCACTATGAAGATGGCCAGCCGGGGCGCGGGCAAAGTGCTGCTGGCAGGGTTGTTCGCGTCATTCGCCCTGCCCTCGGCGGTCGCACAGGAAACGTTGGTCACGTTTCGCTCGCTTGCACCAGGCGTTGCACTCGAAATGGCCCAGGCATCGCTTGAGCATTGCCGCGATGCTGGCTACCAGGTCTCTGTAGCAGTCGTTGATCGCTTCGGCGTGACACAGGTCGTGCTGCGAGATCGCTTTGCCGGTCCGCACACGCCCGATACCGCGACGCGCCTGGCATGGACGGCCGTCAGCTTCCGCAGCGACACACTGTCTCTCGCCGATGCTACCGAGAGCCCGCAGGCGGGCGCGCGCCATATCGAAAACGTGTTGATGATCGGTGGCGGCATCCCCGTGACGGCAGCCGGATCGATCGTTGCCGGTATCGGTATTTCGGGCACCCCGTCGGGCGACGCCAATCATGCGTGTGCCCAGGCCGGTATCGATGCCGTCGCGGCCAGCCTCGAGCTGGCCGAATAGACTGCCCGTCAGGGCCTGATAACGACGAAACCCTGTTGCGCTCGTTCGACGAGCTGTGCCACGCCCGTCTGTACGGGAATGGTGACCGGAATCAGCTCCGGGCGCTTGCCTGTCCGGCGTTCGATCGACTCCACCGTGTTGAGACAACCAACAAACCGGACATCGTTTGCAACCAGGCTGGAAATTCTTTCTGCATTTTCATTGCCCGGGAATAGCAGTGACAGGCCCGGGCCGTAGGCGACGATTTCGATATCGACGAAGTCGGGACCGCCATAATGCTTGATGAGGTTATTGGCGACGTTGAGCACGCGCGCCTGGGTTGCGGCGTCACCGTCGGCCAGCTGCAAAACGATACGTGCCTCGGCGAATGGTTTGTCATCCTGCGCGATAGCCAAGGGAGAAACAACGATTGCGGCTAGCAGTAGCAGGGTTATCCAAGCGGTAGTTCTCATCGTTCGAATCCTTTAGGCAAGATCGGGGTCAGCGACGAGCCCGCGATTGTTATCGATGCCTTTCAACACCGGTGTGTTAAGTGTATCGATACTCGCGACCTTCCTGTCCCTGAGATACGCCGCCACGACGTCCCAGATCGGTTCGCCCGGCGCCTGGCTGCCGACGGTCGCCCATCCCGCAACCCGGTAATTCTTGCTGGCTTCCAGGCGTGTGCCGTCGTCCAGCGTCATGTCTGAAATACGAGATCCGAACGCGGCCCGCGGTTCGCATACGTAGTTCATACCGCCCGTGCGCACCATGTCCCCACCCTGCTGATAAAACGGATCAAGATTGAAGAGGTTGTCCCCAACGTCCTCGAGAATCAGTTTGATCTGCTCGCCGGTCATCTCACGCACGTAAGTCTCCGGATACGTGATGCAGGTCTGGTTCATGACGTGTTCCATCGTCACCGTTTCTCCAGGCAGCACCGACGTGCCCCAGCGGAATCCGGGTGACAGCGCAATCTGGGCATCGCCTACTTTACGCTGTGCATCGCAGATGAGCTGATCGAACGTACCATTGAAGTTGCCGCGCCGGAAAAGCAACGTGTCTGCCATTGCCAGCGGCTCGCTTAGCGTATCGAGCCATGGCTTCCGCACGTCGGCAATGTAATCCTCCATCGCCGGATCGGGCGGCAGGAGATCGGCAAAAACCGGCAGCAGCCGGTAGCGATAGTCGCGCACGCCGCTGTCGCCAAAGTCCAGGTCGAGAACGGCAAGGAACTTGCCGTTTGAACCGGCATTCGTGACGAGCGTCCGGCCTCCCGGGTTTTGTGCGACGACAGGCACCGGCACACCGTCGTGTGTGTGTCCGCCAAGGATCGCGTCAATACCCGTTACCGTTCGGCCAAGCTTGATGTCGACATCCATGCCATTGTGCGACAGCAGGACCACGGCATCGGGACTATTCTGCGCCCGGATCGAATCTACGAGCTGTTGCAACTCGGCGGCGCGGATGCCGAATGTCCAGTTGGGTATGAACCGCGACGGATTCGCGATCGGAGTGTACGGAAATGCCTGGCCGATGATCGCGATCGTTCGACCGCCGACTTTGCGCAATGTATACGGCGGGAAAACGTGGCCGCTGTGCTCGTCGAAAGCCTCGACCCCCTCGAAAAGGGCCTCGTCCGTCAGGCGCACGTTTTGCGCGACAAACTCGCCCTGGAACTCGGCGATGTTGTTCATGACCTCGTCGTCCTGGTACGTGAATTCCCAGTGGCCTGTCATGACGTCGACACCGAGCAGGTTGCAGGCCCCGACCATGTCGCGACCCCGAGTCCAGTACGCGGTACCGGATCCCTGCCAGGTATCGCCGCCATCGAGCAACAGTGACTTGCCGGGTCCTGCTTCGTCGCGGAGTGTGTCAACGAGTGATTTGAGGTGCGCGAACCCGCCGACCTTGCCGTAGCGCGCTGCGGCCGCCGAGAAGTCGAGGTGCGTTAGCGCATGTGCAAACCGGCTGCCCGGCGAGATACCAAAGTATTCCAGCAACGCGTCGCCAACCAGGTGTGGCGGCGTATTGAGTGCATCGCCAAAACCGAGGTTGACGTTGGGCTCACGATAGTAGACCGGCTTGAGCTGCGCATGGCAGTCGGTGAAATGCAGCAGGCGTGCCTGCCCGAACGGCTCGGAGCTGTAAATGTCGGGTTCGGCAGTGCGCCCCCGCGTAGCGCAACCCGCTTGCCCGGAAGCAATGCCGGCAATCGCGAGGAGTCTCAGGAACTCACGTCTGTCCACACATCACTCCATGCTGTTTAAGTCGCTCCATAGCTCAACGAATGACCCGGTGTTGCCAGAGTTCGGCCTCACGTTCTGCCTGCTCGATCGCCGCCTCGGCCTGGAACCTTGCTGCCTCGATGTAGGCGAGAGCCGACTCCTCGTCGCCATCGGATGCGGCCTGGCGAGCCTGTTGCAGCAGGCTCTCGGTCCGCAGCCATTCGGCGCCGGCCTCGGCAGCCGTGACGCGGAGCTGTTCCGCCTCTTCCAGCTTGCGGTCGTAGTCCGTCGCACACGCCGACAACGCTGGCAGCGCGAGGCTCAGCAGGATCCGCCATGCGTTAAACCTACTTGCGCGCACCGGGGCCATTCAGTTCGAGTCCGTTGCTCATGTAATTGAGGAAGTACTCGAGATTCCTGAACTCCTCACTCTGCAAGGCGAACGGTTTTGCGCGCACATCGCGAACGCAACCCGAAAACCGTTGCTGCAGCGAAATCATTCCGCCCAGCTTCGAGCGGTAGACCGGGAAGTGCGTCGGATGCCCCAGGCTGGGACCCAGCCTGTCTGCCCTGACGTACTGGCTCACCGACAACACGTGACAGTCGTAGCAGGCGAAGTTCAGCTGCCCGCGCTTGGTGTAATAGAACTGCTTGCCGGCCTCGTATGCCGCCAGTGCGCCGGGGTCGTCGTCCGGTATCTGCACATCGACAAGACGCCCACGCGCCTCGAACGCAAGGTAGGCCGTGATGCTGGCCAGCTCGTCCGAGCCGTATTCGAGATCGGGCAGGTCATTGTCGAGCCGGCACTCATTAATGGCCAGCTCCAGCGTCTCTACGCGCTCGTGATCGGCATCCCAGCGGGGAAACAGCTGACGAATACCCGCAGTTGGGCTGGCAAAGCAGTCCGAGTACGTACTGCCGTTGGCAAAGCGCTCCGCCCACAGGGCTGTGCCTTGATCGATAGCGAACTCGTAGGGCGGAAATTCCTCTATATCCTGCCATTGCTGGCGTGCGTCCGCATCGATCGCATAGATCCCGTTTGCAAATTCCTGCAACGGAATGTCGGGGAACCGTGACTGGTAGAAGGCGACGAATGCTTTGCGGTCATCCTCGGGACCGGCCAATGCAGTTTGCTGCAACAGGGCAATCGCCAGGAGCAGGCCAACCGCGATTCGCTTCGTATGAATTGTCCGGCTCCCGGCCTGCACCTAGCCTAGTGCGGTTTCGAATTCTTCACTGGCGCCGAGATTGTCAACCCAGCGGACCTTCAGCGTGTCGCCGGCTTTGGCGCCGCGAAAGCTGAAGCTGAAATACGGATTCTTCGATACGGCCGTGCTGAAATTCGCGATCATTACAGGCGTGCCATTGTTCTCGAATATCAGCTGCGTGATGTGGTGCGCCGGCACCAGCTCGCCCGTGTCAGCATCCTTGCGCGTACCCGTCTCCATGGGATGCATCATCAGGCTCTTGATCTGGGCAACGTCGCCCGAGAGCGTCGCCTTGATTTTGATATTGCTTGCCATTAATTCCTCCTGACAGCGGCTAACCGCCGCAACCGCCTATTGTCACCTTGACCTCTTTCGCCGTGCTGAAAAGCCCTGCGTCCGTCTTCACGACCGCCATTACGTCGGAGGTCTCGCCCATCTTGATACGGCACGACACGTCGGCAAGCGTACCGGGCAACATCTCGAAGTTTGCGACTAGCGGCCGCGGGTTCTTCGGGACAACGATACTGATCGATTCCACGTTCTCGATCGTTGTACTGATTGATACCGGAACAACGGCGCCGTTCTCCGCGATTTCGGGAATTCTGAGCACAATCTGGTCCGAAGGCGTCGTCTGGTCCGTGCCGAAAAGTTCGGTCATCGCCTGTTTCGCAACTGTCGAGGAGAACGCCGCCGTCGGCCACACGGCCGCCAGCGCGGCCCTGGGCAATACGGCCAGCGCTCCCAGCGCGGCTATTCCCTTGAGTAAGATTCTCTTGCTTGTTTGCATTCGGTGTTCTCCGTTGGCCTGTACCGGCCCTAGAGCGTGTACAGATAGTCGATAATCAGTTCGACTTCCTCGTTGGTCAGAATGCCATGTCGACAGAACGGCGGCATCCGCGAATATGGATTCCTTACTGTCGCATCACAAACCTGTTGGCGCAGCGCCGCCCTTTCAGGGAAACGTTGCTTCATACCCGACAATGGTGGACCCACATTGCCGGGTAGTTTTCCGTCTTCGATCGCATGACACGCCAGGCAGTTCCCTTTAGCGCGCTCCATGGCCAGGCGCTTGCCCTCGTCAACCCCGTCCGTTGCCGCAACCGACAGGCCCGCGAGCAGCAGTGCCGGCAGGGCAAGGTGCCGCAGTTGACTGCGCATCCTGCGCCTGGTGTCGGCCAGGTTGTCCTCTGTTGTTGCCATGCTCATACCGAAAGACGCGCTGCAAAGCGTGATTATTCCATACTGGCCGCAAAGTTAATGCCAGCTCGCTCTGCCGGCGTCCCATCCGGCATACTGGCCGTCGTTCCGGATCAACGGGAGAGCTCACCTTGAATGCAAAGCCCATCGCCAGCCTGGTCGCCCTGTGCGCATTATTCTTTTCCGCTCCGGCCGTGTATGCCGCTGATGATGTGTCGGAGATCGTCAATTTCCGCGAATACTCGGACCTGCTGTCGAGCTCCGGTCAACCCAATGCCGAACAGTTAAGCGCCGTCAGGGATGCGGGTTTCGAGCGCGTCGTGTTTCTTGCATTCAGTGATCACGAGCATTCGCTGCAACACGAAGACCGAATGGTGAAAGAGCTCGGCATGCGCTATGCGCACATTCCGATCGACTGGGATGCGCCAACGAAGAGCGACTTCGATATGTTCGCCGGATTGATGCAGCGCGCCCCGGGTAGCAAGACGCTCGTGCATTGCCAGGTCAATTTCCGCGCATCGGCTTTCAGCTTCCTGTACCGGGTGCTGTACGAGGACATCCCGATCGCCGAGGCCAAGGAAGCCATGAATACCGTATGGGTGCCCAATGCCGTCTGGCGCCAGCTAATCTTCGACGTCCTGGCGGAGAACGGGGTCTCGCCGGACTGCGACAGTTGCCTGTGGGAGTGACGCTGCGCGGGCTACAGCGCGCCGGTCACACTCAGGAAGGCACCGCTGTGGTCGTAACTCAGGTCGGTCAGGTCATCCGAGAAGTCGGTGAAGTTGTAGCCAAGCCCGATCTTCAGGTGTTTGCCAAGGTAACGTGACACGGTGGCGAGGGCGCCGCTGCGACTCTCATTGAGATCGGCCATGTCGAGCATGCGTGCCTCGAGCAGCACCTCCCAGTTCTCCCGGAAGCGGTAATCGCCGCGTATGACGTACAGGCTCGCCGTGTTGTTAAAGAACTCGGGGTCTTCACGGTCAAGACTGACCTGGCCGAGGCGATACGCATATTTGCCGCCGAGCGAAAAGTTCGGCGTGATGTCATAGCTTACGTCGACAGCGGCAATGTGGGACTTCTGCACAAACTGGCTTGCGACGTTTTGTGAACCCACTTGCGACGTTGTCGGCACGTTGTAAAAGTAGGTGTACTTGGCCAGTGCGTTGAGCCGGTCATTACTAACAGGCCGGTACGCGTAGCCGAAGACTGCCTCGGTAAAGCCACCGTCATAGACCGCGCCCATCGAGCTGCTGCTTTCAGAGTGGTTGAGCTTGCCAAGCAAACGCCCGCCTGCACTGATTTGATATTTGAAACTGTTCTTGAACAACCAGGTTTCGCGCTGGTTCCTGGCAAGATTGAGTTGTTCGGTATCGTCGTCACGATATTCAACGGCACTCGAGAATTGCAGCGCAACCGAGCCGTACCCGAGTTGCACGCCAGCGGCGAGACGGTCAGTCTCGGCGCCCGTGTTCGTGTCCTGCAACGTTCCGATATCCGTATTGAAACCAAAACTCCAGCTACTGCTCGATGCGAAATTGATTCCCGTGGCGTGTGTCAGCCCGGTCATCGTGTCGCTGTGCTGGTAGCGCTCCTCGAGGAACACACTGGTACTGTCGCCAAGTCGTGACTTCACACCGGCGACGAGATTTCCTCCGCGCCCGCGAGCGCTGCGCGTGGCGTTGTCGGTGCGTTCGTTCTCGAGCGCGTAGTTCACGTACACGCTGGTTTGTTCCGAGTGCGTGTAGTTGGTGCCGATGCGGCCACCCAATCCGAGGTCACCGTCGGAGACTTCGCCATCGAGGCGCAACGTGTCCGACAGGCGATACGATCCGCCAAAGCCTGCCCGCGAGTTTTCCTGCCGGTCACCTGTTACCGACAATGTGTCCTGTGCGAACAGGTAGCTATCCCAGGTCGATCGCGAGTCGTAACCGACCTGCACGACGGCATCGGTGCGGACGCCCTGCTCCTGGGTCAGGGGAACAATAATCGAGTTATCGACACGCTCGTCACGACGATAGCCTGCGCTCATGTTCCAATTCTGGTTGAACTGGTACCCGAAGTTGTATTCCTGCGTACTGAGCTCGACGCCCTGCTCTTGCACGCGGCTGTCGGCCTTGGCGCGCATGGAGAATTTTTCGCCCATCGGCATCGTCAGCGAGCCACCGTAGTTTTCGGTATCGGTCAGCGTGTTCAGGCCCGGTGCCGAGTAACCGGCGCCGACGTCCTGCACATAGAAACTGAATTGCGCGTCTATTACGTCGGTAAAGTCACCGAGATCGACGCTGATGTCTGCGCGCCGGGCTTCGGCCTCGGCGTTCACGAAGGATGCCGGATCGTAGGCAGTAAATCCGAAGCCACCGTCATCGGAAACCGACGGCAACGAGACGAGACCTTCGCTTTCTGCCTGCTGCAGCTTCAGCCACGATCCCGCACTCCAGCGCAACGTGAGATCTGCAGCATTCATCGTGCTGTCGGAGTCGTCCTGTTCGTTGATATTGGAGGTCACACCGAGCTTGACGTGATCGCCAAACCAGTAATGCACCTGGCCGCCTGTCGCAACGGCGTCAATGTCGTCGAATCCCGGCGTATATTCGTAACGAACGACGAGATAGGCCTCGTCGCCGGAGACCGCATTGCTGCGCACCAGCAGATTGTCGTCGACCGTCGATGCCAACGGCTCGGTCAGCAGTACGCGGCCCTGCAGGTAGTCGATGTCGTAATCCATCGACGGCATCAGGTTGACGACGCCTGTGACGATGCCGGAGGCTTTGTCGCGTATCTCGAC
>Ga0070723_10000195_pt1 | contig 15654 bp, 11 predicted proteins | sample tdAd002_FD_67277 | JGI IMG/M metagenome (GOLD analysis project Ga0070723, IMG submission 67277) | Marine sediment microbial communities from the Atlantic coast under amendment with organic carbon and nitrate - tdAd00.2 | ecosystem: Environmental > Aquatic > Marine > Coastal > Sediment | place...
CGCTCTCATGGATCTTGTCGACCGTAACGTAGGGAAACAGCGCGGTTGCGGGGGAAACGCGGCCCGCGGTCAGTCCTCCGGTTGACGAGACGAACAGCCAGTGGTCAGCGCTTGAAATAACACTGACAAAGAACGGCGCCATCTTATCGACATTGCGGATCACGTAATAGCGCTCGCCCGAGAAATCGATGAATTCGCCGGACACGGTGCTGCTGTTTGTGGAACCTCTATTCAAGGCCTGTTCCTTCTTATTGGTCATTCGATCAAGACCAGCGAGCCGAACAGGCCGGCGTCGATCCAGCCGCGATCTTTTGGCCCACTTGGTACGGATTCGGAGCCGATGAAATTCTCGCGTAATTCGCTGCCATCGTTGTCGCAGTAGGCGAGCATGAGCCCCATGACTTTTCCGGCTGACAGAGTGGTGGGAGTGTTGTTATCTGATCCGTCTACATATGCGCTGCTGTATACGTCGATCGCGAGTTCCCAAACGATCTTGTCGCCTTGTTGCTTCCAGCGGCTCTCCACATGGTGAGAGTAGTTGTGGGGTTTCTCGTCTGTGCCAATATCGATGGCCTGGTTGTCCAGCGACATGTGGTAGGCAAACGCATTGTGGTTGAACTGGTGCTCGCCGCCCGAGAAATCTTCGTCGAGAAATATCTCCCAGGTGTCGTCATCCCAATACTGCACCAGCGGGTCGCGGTGCGTATCAATCAGGATGTCGTCGACAAACTCACCGAGGATGTAGATGCTGTCTTCCGTCCAGACGACCTTGTAGCGCCCCTGGAAATCTTCTGCGGAGTATTCGGGCCCGAGCCAGCGATGTGCCAGATCCTGCCAACGTGCCTGTTCCCAAATGGCCTCGTCGGCAACGCCGTCGATGGTCAGCGGCGCATTCGATTTAGGGGCAAGGTATTCGCTGCGATCGTTTTCGTGAGCCGTATTAGCTGATGCTAGGGCGAGCATCAGCAAGCTGTGTACCAGCAAGCAGCAGGCGAATTTTCCGGCATTGGTCATGCGGCTCTTCGTCCTTCTAGTTTGCAAGCAACGGCTACTGTCCGATCAACGAGATCCGTGAGACTTAATTCGGAATATCCGGCGAGGCTGACGCCGACTCGGCCAGCCCAGGGCTTCGTCCATTTTTCCGGAATTGGATCGCCTGTCAATCCGGATAATCCACCAACAGTCGCGCCATTGCAGTCTGTATCCCAACCGGCAGCCACAGCATTTCCGACAGCAATACTGTAGTCGCCGTTTGCGGAGCACAGCGCCCAGACAACCAGTGCAAGATTGTTCAGCGCGTGCACGGGCGGCAAATCTGCGTACTTCTCGTGCAATTGCGCTACAGCATCTGACGCCGTGGCGAGTCCCCGTCCGAATCGCACGGCTGTGTTTACAGCGCTATCCCCTGGAACGTGCTCCAGCGCTACGTCGAGGGCGGCGTCAAGGTTTTCGGTCGCGGGAATTGCAGCGCCGAGAGCGGCGATAAAGGCCGCAGCGTGCACACCTTCGCCGCGATGTGACAATGATGCATCTCGTGTCGCAAGTTCCGCCGCGAGGGCAGGGCGGCCAGGGCAAACCCAGCCATAAAGGTCGGCGCGGATCTGGGCGCCGATCCAATCGTTGTAATCATTATCCGAGCATTTGCTGAGATCGAATCCGGCGTCCTCGCCGTTGACGAACTCGTCAGACATTTCGCAAAGCAGGGTTCGATAGGCGGCTCGCTCAGCGGTCCAGGTTGTGCCGGCCGGGAGCAAACGCAGCCAGGCGCGCGCAACATCCGCCGTTCTCAGGTCAATCCCTTTCTCTTCCAACAACATCAATGCAAGGACCGTGTAGTTAATATCGTCATCGGGCTCTGCACGGACGATATTCTCGCGGCAGCAAGCCAACCCGGTTCGCTCGACAACGGTGCCCTCGAGCAGCGGCACGTAATTCCGCAATGGGTACGCCTGCGCCTGGCGCAGGTACATTTCGAGCCCCGCAATCCCTTCCTGGAACGAGAGGAGCTCCACAGGCTTACCAAGCATGCAGCCCGAAATCCGTCCCTGCCAGGCTGCACGGATGCAATCCGCCTCCACCCCCACGGTGTTCACAAAAGCTGCCCCCCAAATGTCATCTGTATCCTTTTTTAACAACTGCTGTACCTTTGTATTGACAGCGTTGTCAGATCTAAGTATAAACACCTACTGACAGCGCTGTCACTCTTTTTGTACCTTCAAAAAAGGTGCAGCTGCCGAAAAAATGCCGACAACCGGCAGATTCATTAGATAGCAAGCTAGGGGGCTTGAGCATGCAAAAACTGAATTTTAAAAGGACACCATTGGCTGCCGCAGTTGCCGTTGCACTGAGCGCTACTGCTGCTCCGTCCGTGGCACAGGAAGAAGCAATCGAAGAAATCATCACTGTCGGCATTCGCGGCAGCCTCCAGTCCTCAATGATCCAAAAACGCGATGCTCAAGGCGTGTCGGACGGCATTATCGCGGAAGATATCGGTAAATTCCCGGACACTAACCTCGCCGAGTCCATGCAGCGCATCACCGGCGTGTCGATCGATCGCGCGGCGATTGGCGAAGGATCGCGCGTAACGGTCCGCGGTGTGGGCCCCGACTTCAACCTCGTCACGCTAAATGGCCGGCAGATGCCGGGTACCACCATCGAAGGGACGGTCGAGAGCACTGCACGATCCTTCGATTTTGCGAACCTGGCCTCTGAAGCCGTCTCGGCAATTAATGTCTACAAGACCAGTCAGGCGCGCCTGCCAAGCGGCGGCATGGGCGCGACGATCGATATCAGGACGGCACGTCCCCTGGATAATCGAGACATGGTCCTGAGCCTTGGCGCCAAGGCCGTACTTGATAGCACCGTAGAGAGCGGCGACGACGTTACGCCGGAAATCTCCGGCATCTTCAGTAATACGTATGCCGACGGCAAATTTGGTGTTGCCGTCTCGGCGAGCTACCAGGAGCGCAACCTCGGCTATAACCAGGCCGGTATTGGCGCCGGCTGGCGGCAGAATTTTGGTGGATTGAACGACAGTTGGACCGGCCTGCCGGCGGAAGGCTCCAACGGCACCACGACCACCAACCGACCTACGGACAGCCTCTACATGGTTCCGCAGAATATCGGTTATACGTTCAACGATGTTCAGCGCGAGAGGACGAACGGGCAGCTGGTGCTGCAGTTCGCCCCAACGGACACCTTTACCGCGACACTGGATTACACGTACGCGGAAAACGAGATCAACACCCAGGTTTCCGAGCTTTCAGCCTGGAATGGTTTTAGTCCGACGGTTATTTCGACCTTTACAGACGGTCCCGTGGCTGTGCCCACCAGCTACATCCAGGTTCAAGACCCGAATGATCCAAACAATCCAAACCCCACCGGCGATTTCGGCGGTAACCAAGCTGATTTCGGCGTCAACCATGAACTCAACTCGGTCGGCCTCAACCTCGCGTGGGATCCCAGTGACAATCTCGGCTTTGCGCTGGATTTTCATGATTCGGAGTCGGACTCTGGTCCGGCGGGCAAATGGGGTACCAGCAACGCCGTTGGATGGTTCAGCTTCAACCGAGGCTCGACTTCCATCATCAACGAACAGGACTTTCCGGTCCAAGGTATCGAATTTGCGCCAGGCACGACAGGAGCTGATGTGTCGCAGGTCCAAACGACCGGATCCTCGTTCCGTACTTCCAACTCGACTGCCACGGTTCAGGAGTTGCGTTTGAGCGGCAGCTACTTCTTCGATAATGACGCCTACAGCCTCGATTTTGGGGTAATGGCGAACGAGGTCGAAAATCAGTCGACGTTCGCGAGGGTGGAGGTAGCAAGCTGGGGCGGTAGCGGCGAGTCACCGGCCGACTATGACGATGCTCTCTTCCGGCTGGACAACGTTGCACCCTATTTCAGTGGCGTTCCAGGTGCGAACGATAGCCGCTTGACCCCCGAGTTCTTTCGATTGGTCAATTTTGACCAGGCGATAGCGGCCGCGAGCGGCGTTCTTCCCGGGGATCGGTGGGGCGCGCCGACCGGCCCTACAGACCCGAGGGCCGACACGGTAGTTGATAAGCGTACGACGGAAGAAACGACAGCAGCCTATGTCCAGTTCAACGCGAGCTTTGACATGGGCAGTAAACCTGCCAATTTCTCCGCCGGCCTTCGCTATGAGAAAACGGATGTAGTATCCAGCGCGTTGGTGCCGGTCGTTACCGCAATCACGTGGAATTCTGCAAACGAGTATTCGCTGATAAACTCAGGCCAGGGCTTTACAAAGCTCGAAGGCGACTATGACTATGTGCTGCCAAGCATAGACTTCAACGTCGAACTTACCGAGGACGTCATCCTGCGGCTCGGCTACAGTGAGACGATTGGGCGTCCGGGCTGGGGCGATATTCAGGGCGGCCAGACACTGAGTTCGGTCCGGCAAGCTGGCGGGGCCGGCGAGCAGGGGGACCCCGGACTGCTGCCGCTGGAATCGACCAACATCGATCTTTCGCTAGAGTGGTACTACGGCTCGGGAAGCTATGTGTCCGTGGCTTACTTTGATAAGTCTATTGATAACTACATTGAACCCAGGGACGTAAGCGGCACACCCTTTGATCTGCCGCACCCGGCTCAGGGAGCAAGGTTCGCCGAGGCAGACGCTGCGACGGGCGGCTCGGGTGATCTTATTGCGATTCGGCAATACATCTTCACAAACTATGCCAACACGCCTGAAGTTACGATTACTGGTACAGATAGTGGCGGTAATTTCACCGGTACAATCGCGGGCGTCACCGGAGAGGACCCGGCGGCCGTGTTCGCTATCTCTGTACCGACGAATTCAGCCAAGTCGGGTGTCGACGGCTGGGAGTTGGCGTTGCAGCATTTCTTCGGCGACTCCGGATTCGGAGTTAGTGCCAACTACACGATGGTCAATGCCGATGATGAATATGACAATAACTTAGTCGACGCAGGCGGTGTCGCAGTACAGCAATTCGCCATTGAGGGCATCAGCGATTCCGCCAACCTGGTCGTGTTCTTCGAGAACGACAGTTGGTCGACACGAATTGCTTATAACTGGCGAGATGAGTACTTGACGAACACGGCTTTCGCGGGCGGCGGCCAGGTGAACCCGGAGTATGTGGAAGAGTATGGTCAGCTGGACGCGAACGTGAGTTACAATGTCACCGACCAGCTAACGATTACGCTTGAAGGCATCAACATTACCGATGAGTACACTCGCAGTTACGTTCGCGCTCAGAATGCGACGGGTTTTCTCACGACTCTAGGCCCCCGGTACATGATCGGCGCGCGGTACAATTTCCAATAGAGTTGTCTGGAGTGTATTAACGCGTTCATAACAGCTGTTATGAGAAAAAGCCGCTGAATTCAGCGGCTTTTTTCTATCATATGCAAGTGAGGCGGGAGTAATATAGGTGCAATGAATGCCGTCGGCATGAGCAATCACCCTAAATAGTCAGACGTCAAGGCTGCACATGACAAACCATGTCTTATTGAATAACGTCGATCACAAAGATCTTAAAGTGATCACAACACGGTCGGCGGAGTACGGTGACAATGTGCAGTGCGCGGTCACGTTTTTCTGGGAATTCCGCAGCATCCAGGCTCACTACCCGATCTTCTTCACGAAGGATGGCGGGACCGGAGGATATACCGCTGTCGCCGTGTTCGGTTTCGAAGACAAAGAAAACCTCTTTCTGAGCAATAGCGGGTGGGACGCAAGTTATATTCCACTGAGCATAAGGCGGGAGCCATTCCTGATAGGGTCCCAGCAGTCTGGGGCAAGCGGTGGTTCCGAAGGAGGGCCAGTCATACACCTGAATATGGATAGTCCGCGAGTCAGCGACAGTGAGGGAGAAGCCGCGTTCCTGGCTCACGGCGGTATCAGCCCGTACCTCGAGCAGATCAACTCTGTCCTGAATACTATCAACGAGGGTTACCCGGTCCACGAACTGTTTACTAAGGAGCTGGTGAAACACGGTTTGCTGGAATCGTTCGCGCTCGACATCCAGCTCAACGATGGATCGCAGAACCGGTTGATGGGGTTTTATACCATCAATGAAGATGCGCTATTTGAGCTCGACGGTGATGCGCTTAGAGGTCTCAACGAGAAAGGATTCCTGTTGCCTATCTACATGGTGCTTGCATCTCTGTCGAATATTCGCGATCTCATTGACAGGAAGAACGCGCTGCCAGGGCAGTGAGCCCGCATGCGCATGCTCCAGATCGGCCAAACAGTTAAAGAGGTACAAGGTATACGGGCGGACGCGGTCCCACCCGAGATCCTGACCTCGACCAAGCCGTTGTTGCTTAAGGGTCTGATCGCCGATTGGCCGTTCGTGAAGGCGGGCAGGGAGTCAGCGTCTGCAGCCGCGCAATATCTCCTCAAGTTCTATTCGAATACGCCAGTCGGTGTCGGTTGTGGCCCGCCAGAGAATTCGGGTCGGTTTTTCTACAATGACGACATGTCGGGCTTCAATTTTGACCGTGAGATGGTCAAACTCGACCAGGTTCTCACCGAGATACTCAGGTACGAGCACGTCGATGAAGCGCCGTCGTACTACGTCGGATCCACGAAAATTGACACCTGCCTACCGGGTTTTCGCGCTGAAAATGACGTCGATTTTGGCGGCATAACACCGCTGGCCAACTTCTGGTTGGGCAATCGATCTCGCATCGCCGCACACTGGGATCTGCCGGACAACCTGGCCTGCTGCGCCGTTGGCCGCAGGCGCTTCACGTTATTCCCACCCGAAGAACTCGAAAACCTGTACGTTGGCCCGCTGCATATTACCCCGTCTGGTCAGGAGATAAGTCTGGTTGACTTTCACAATCCGGACTTTGACAAGTACCCGAGGTTTCGCGAGGCATTAAAGAATGCGCAGGTAGCGGAGATGGAACCCGGTGACGTACTTTTCATTCCAAGCATGTGGTGGCACCACGTCGAGGGTCTGGACAGCTTCAATGTGCTGATAAACTACTGGTGGCGGGAGTCGCCGAACTACATGAGCACACCCGTCAATGCCTTGAATCTTGCCCTCTTAACCATTCGCGATCTGCCACCGGAACAACGTAAGGTGTGGCATGACATCTTCCAATACTACGTGTTCGAGGCTGATGACAGCACCGTCGAGCACATTCCGGAACGGGTCCGGGGGCCTTTAGGGGCGATTGACGAGCAAATCGCGAGAAAGTTGCGGGCAGACCTACTTAACAAACTGAATCGCTAATACTCACGCACGAATCAGACACAGGACCGACATGAATAGTGAAGGTATAAAGAGAGTCGTTATCGCCGGTGGCGGTACCGCCGGCTGGATGGTCGCAGCGCTGTTGTCGAAGACCATGGGTAAGGTCCTTGATATCAGCCTTGTCGAGTCCGACGAGATCGGCACAGTAGGTGTTGGCGAGGCAACTATTCCGCCGCTTGTCCAGTACAACCAGCTGTGTCAGATCGGTGAGCCGGAATTCATGGCCGCCGTAGAGGCCACATTCAAGCTTGGCATATCGTTCGAAAACTGGCGCGATGTGAACGAGGACTACATCCACTCATTTGGCAACACCGGTACGGATCACTGGAGTGCCGGGTTCCAGCACATATGGCTGAGTGGTCAGCGGAAAGGAATCGCGACTGACTACGGCGACTACTGTCTTGAATTGCGTGCTGCTGTGGAAAGCAAGTTCGCACACCTGCCCAAGAACGGGCTCAACTATGCATTTCATATCGATGCCACGCTCTACGCAAAGTTCTTAAGGAAGCTCAGCGAGGAAAATGGCACGGCACGAGTCGAAGGCAAGATCGTCAAGGTGAACACCGATTTGGAGTCAGGGTTCATAACATCGTTAACACTGGATTCTGGCAAGGAGATCGAAGGCGACCTGTTCATTGATTGCACCGGCTTCCGTGGGCTGCTCATCGAACAAACGCTGCACGCCGGTTACGAAGACTGGTCACATTGGTTGCCGTGTGAGAGTGCGATCGCCGTGCAGACCGAATCGACGGGTCCGGCGATACCGTATACGCGCTCGATTGCGCGTGAAGCAGGCTGGCAATGGCGCATTCCGCTGCAGCATCGCGTTGGCAACGGCATTGTCTATTGCAGTCGCTACATCAGCGATGACGATGCGCGTGAGATCTTACTGGCCAACATCGAAGGCAAACTGCTTACGGAGCCGCGCGTTATCAAGTTTCGCCCTGGCCAGCGCTTGAAACAATGGAGCAAAAACTGTGTTGCCATCGGGTTATCAAGCGGATTCCTGGAGCCGCTCGAATCAACCAGTATTCACCTTATTCAAAGAAGTGCGATTCGTCTCATGCGGATGTTTCCGCACAACAGCATCGAACAGACCGATATCGACGAATTTAATAAACAATCGCGATTCGATATTGAGACAATCCGCGACTTTATTATTTTGCACTATTGCGTGACGAACCGAAAAGACACACCGTTCTGGCGTTACTGTCGCAATATGGAAATTCCGGAAACACTGGCGCATCGAATCGAACTTTTTCGGAAAACCGGCAGAGTGTTCAGAACACACAACGAGCTATTCGCGGAAAATTCCTGGATCCAGGTGATGCTGGGGCAGGGAATCGAGCCCGAGCAATATCATCGGGTCGTCGATGTTATGGGTGACGAGGAGCTGGATAGTTTCCTGAAACAGATCAAGTCGAACGTTGACAGCACAGTCGCACAACTCCCCGATCACGAAGCCTACGTCGAGCAATATTGCAAATCTGCAAAGTAGTCGCGGGATGAGGCCGCGGAATACAGTTCGAGGCCGGAGAGAAATGAATTCGAGTGACTTATTAAGCTGTTTCGAGCGCGACGGCTATCTCGTCATTGAAGGCTTCTTTGACACCGAACTGATGAGCGGCCTTGACCGGATGATTCGCAGCCATTTTGGCGACAACCCGGACTTCCTCCATGATGAAGAATTCCTCGATACGGCGCAGACCGATGTCATCCCATGGTTTCCGCAAAACGAGGGGGTCAAGGCATTCGATGAGATCGACGCGGATCTCCGGCTCAATGATTTGAGCCAGTCTGTCCTTGGCGGTGGCTGGAGCAGCCAGTACTGCATGGTCATGTTTTCCAAACAAGGCACGTCTGGACAGGCTTGGCATCAGGATTGCGCGCCTGACGATCCGAACGTTTTTAACTTGAACCGGCTCGTCTACACGAGCGACATAAACGATGAGATCGGCGGCCAGACTGTCATTGTGCCAGGTTCGCACCGACACGGACTGCTACCGGTCGGAGACCCTACTGGTGATTTTGAAGATCAGGTTGTGTTGCGGCCGAAAAAAGGCACTCTGGTTTTGCTCCACGGACACACCTGGCATCGTGTCTTGCCAATCAAGGGCGCTTGCCGATTCTCGACAAACTATCGGGCTGCACCGGCAGGCACACCGGACGACGTTACGGATGTCTGTGTTTATCGCAACATGCGCTATCAGTTCTCGGCGTCGAAAGTGGTTGAAGAACGGGTCGCTGGATAGCCCTCAGAACTTATCGCGAACCCGATCCATGTCCTGTTGAAAAGCAAGGCTCGCAGCGTGTGTCACGACTGCTGATTCCTTGCGCCCTTGCAGAATGTCGTTGCTGACCGCTTCAATCTGAAACTCGAATCCTGAACCACGCCGATCGTCCGTGAAAGAATCAATCTGCTCGTGCATGGCGTATAGGTGACATTCCCTCGCGCTCCAGCCGTGCGGTATCGCGATGTAGCCTTCGGTGCCGATGATGTAAGCCGTGTTTGGCAACTTGCAGCGAAACGACGTGGTCAAAGTCGCAACCAGGGATTGATAGTTGAACAGCATCGCAACATCATCGTCGACCCCGTTGGGCGCGTGACGGGAAACTACGTGCATGGCCTCAGGGGACTTTTCGGTGAAGTAACGCGCGATCGCGATCGGATAGATGCCCATATCGAGTAAGCAGCCACCAGCGAGCGACGTGTCGTAAAGTCGCGAGTGTGGATCGTAAGGCTTTGGATAACCCAGTTCCGCCTTGATGTGTCGTAGTTCGCCTATTCGTCCGGTATCGAGCCATTCTTTTGCCTTACGAATGGCCGGAAGAAACCAGGTCCACATTGCCTCCATCAGGTACGCATCGGTATCGCTTGCGATGTTTAGCAACGCCTGACACTCGGTCGTAGACGTCGTAATCGGCTTCTCGCATAAAACAGCCTTGCCGGCCCGCAAGGCATCAGCTGCATTTTGTAAGTGAAGCGTATGTGGCGTAGCGACGTAGATGGCGTCTATGTCGGGGTCCGCAAACAGGTTCTCGTAGCCTTGATAGGCCTTAGCGATGCCATGTTTGGCAGCAAACTCGTTGGCTGAAATCCGGGCGCGAGCTGCGACGGCACAGACCTCTGCATTGGATACATGTGCCATGTCGGCAGCAAATGTGTTTGCAATGGTTCCGGCGCTAACGATGCCCCAGCGTATCGTTGCCATCAGCGCAGTCCGGCCCGTTGGCTTGCGACCGCGAACATGGCTATTGTCAGTACGACGAACACCAGGCTAATAGAACGGCGCATTGTATGTTGCGATATTCGCCCCTGTAATCGGGGTCCGATTTGCCCGCCGATCAGCACGCCCGGAATACCGTAGCCAAGCAGGTTCCAGGGCACCGAAGTCCAACCACCGGTCTGGACGAGTTGGGCGAACAGCGTCGTTGAGGCGAAGACAATCGATACGATAACGACCAGTACGGACGTGGCTGCGGCTACGGCGATGGGAATACCCTTGCGCGCCAGTTGGGAAATCGTCACTTCGCCAATACCAACCGACACCATGCCGGTAAGAAAAGCACCGATGCCGGTCAGGACATCATTGCGCAGCGCCAATTTCGGTACCTCGTACGAGTAGGTGTGCCCGCGCGAGTCCGTTAATTCGCGCATCTCTGGAACCTCTTGTTTTGAAACGGTTGTTTGCCCTGGAATTGGGTTTCGCCAAAGTACGAATGCGAGAATCCCGACCAGGATCGCGTAGCCTGCAAGCAGCACACTGTCATGTACCCTGCTTGCCGCAAGTGCCCCGAACACGGCTGCAGGAACCGCAATACGGAGAAGTCTCCAGGCGAGTGTGTAGTCAATAAGCTTGCGGCGGTAGTAGCCGATGAATCCGGACAGGAACCCGAATGTCTGCGTAAACAATGCGGCGCCAACTGCTGCAAGTGTCGATTCCAGTACGTATTCGGGACCGAGCAGGGGAAACAGGAGTACGAATATCGGCGTGAAAAACGCGGCGCCGCCAATGCCGCTGAGCATGGCGCAGGTCGCGACGATAATCGACACCGGAAACATGAACCAGTAAAGCGTGAAATCCAATATCCAATTCCGAGCCTGGTCAGGGCCTAAGAAAACCCAAAGCGACATAACGTGTCGCCGCAAGTGATCGTACGTATTTATACAGTGCGAAGGCAGTATAACTACATCCTGACAGCGCTGTCATCTCTGAGTATAAATACAACCGGACAGCGCTGTCAGTTTCCGCGATGAAAACGCATGAGCGGGAAATAAGTCGACAGAAAACCACTAAATTCAGGGCAGGGGACGATTTGATGGCTTTTCAAAAGAAATTCTTATCCAGCAGCATCGCGCTGGCAATTCTAGGTGCGATGTCACAAGGCTGGGCTCAGGAAAGTGCCCCAGCGGTGAGTGAATCCGCAGATGACAACCAACCAATGGAAGAAGTGGTGGTCTTCGGCATTCGCTCCAGCCTCAGGGATGCGATCGGCATCAAGAGAAGTAATGTCGGCACCATGGATGCGATTTCTGCGGAGGACTTCGGCAAGTTTCCGGATGGCAATCTCGCTGAGTCCCTGGCCCGCGTGCCAGGCATTGCTATCGACAGAAGCAACGTCGAGGGGCAGGAGATAGCTGTCCGCGGTTTTGGTCCTGAGTTCAACCTGGTAACGCTGAACGGCCGCCAGATGCCGACCGCGCCGGGCGTGTGGGACGGCGGCAGGTCTTACAATTTTGGTGACATCGCGTCTCCTGGTATCTCGGCGGTAGAGATTTTTAAGTCTGCCAATAGCGCTCTTCCTTCGGGCGGTATCGGTGCGACGGTAAACATGGTGACCACCAAACCGCTGAATCTGGACGGCACCAAGAAATCCATTAGTGTCGGCATCGTCGAGGACACAACCAGCACCGCTGGTGGCGTTCCGTCGGAGATCGCGCTCCTCTATGGCACTAACCAGGACAAGTGGGGATTCTCGATCTCGGGTTCGTATCAGAAACGATACAACCGCGAAGAAGGGACACGGGAGTCCAACTGGATAACCCCGGAAGTGCTGGCACAGTCGGAAGGCTATTTGCGTGTCGATTCATCAAACCCGGCATATACAAATAACAACACTCGAGACGATGGTTACACGTTCTACCAGGAGCCAACCTCTTACCAGATCAAAGATAACGAACGTACACGAATCAATGGCCAGGTCGCGTTCCAGTACGCGTTCAGTGATTCAGTCATCGCGACGGTCGATTACACCTACTCCAACGTTGATTTCAAGGCGGAAGGCGTTATGTTCGGCTCCTGGTTGGGCGGCTGGGACACGAACGAGGCCACCATTAACGAGAATGGTGCGTACACCGATGTTGTTGTAGGTAACAGGGCCTATGATCACGAGGTGATCTGGCAGGAGCTGGAGAACGAGAACAAGTCGCTGGGATTTAACCTGGAATGGGAAGTCAGCGATGCGCTGGTTATGGACTTTGACGTCCATCAATCGAGCGCAGCCGTATACGGCGGAGAGCTGGCCGATTCCGTCGGATTCACGACCGACGTTCAGGCAAACATCTCTCATTTCAATGGCGGCAACTCGGGAATCAATACTTTTTCGTATGACACCGATTTTGGGCCGGAGAACTACCTGGCGACCAACGCGACGATTCGGGATGGCTATAAAGAAAACGACATGGAGCAATACCAGTTCAATGTTGAATGGGTCAACCACGATGGTCGTGTCCTCTCATCGGTTGATTTCGGAATTTCCCTCGTTAACAACGACTTCACAAAGGTCAGGCAAATTGCGAATTATGGCGCTGCGGGCGGATCGGCCGCGGACTACGACGACGGCATCTTCAGGAGAACCAATCTCGGCAATTTCATGGCTGGTTTCAATCCCGATATTGGCACGCCGTATTACTACAAGATCAAGCCTTCGGACGCGATCGCGGCTTTCGAAGCGAATAACCCAGGCGCAATCGACGTTGATGGCGCTGTGTGCTGCACCGCAGGTGAAGTCGACCACAATGATCGCGTCAACGAGAAGCAGGAGTCAGCGTACCTACAATTCAACCTGGAAACGGAAATCGGTAACAAGCCCCTAAGTGCCGTTCTTGGTCTCAGGTATGACAGTACTGATACTGAATCAATCAGCTACTATCCCGCGCCCACGACTCTTCGCTGGGACATGATTGCCGGTCTGGTGGGCGTTAGTGACGGCAGCGGCTCAGTGGACTCGCCGAGGTATGGAAGCAGCTCCGAAGTGCTGCCCAGCCTGGCCATGTCGCTTGGGCTTACTGATAATCAGATACTGAGGCTGTCGGTCAGCAAGACCATGGCGAGACCCAGCTTGTTCGACCTGAGTTCCCAGCTCGACATCGGTAACCAGGATTTCTTCCGGCCAACGGCCAGCGGCGGCAATCCCGACCTGCAACCGTTGACGTCGAGAAACCTCGATATCAGCTATGAGAATTATTACGGTGATGAAAGTTATTTCGCGATCAACTATTTCAGAAAAGAGGTCGATAATTTCGTCGGCACTCGTACAGTTTCCGGGCAGTCGGTCAACGGAATGACCAATCCGGCCGCGTCGGCGTTAGGCCAGGCCGCGATGGCCTGTGTCCAGGCGTGGGTTGATGCGGGGCGTCCGGATCCAGATTTCCCCGGCAATCCAGGTGCTACCGGCGACTGCGTATCGCAACAGGCTTTGTGGGCACAAGGCTGGATGAACGACCAGCAGCACATGGGATGGGTTGCACTTGGAATGGCAGCCGGACTCGATGTAAGCAATGGTTACCCTGCCCTGGACCCGGGCGTGGGCCCCGTTCCGCCGAATGCTCCTGCAGATTGTCTGGATTCGGCTGCGGGTTGGTGGAGATGTAACCCCGGTTACATTGATGGAGTGGCCGGTGATCCTCTGGCGATGTTCGAAGTTACGGCGCCCTATAACATGCACTCGGGCACGGTCAGCGGTTTTGAATTCTCCATTCAGCATTTGTTTGGCGGCTCGGGATTTGGAGTAATGTTCAACGCCACGGTCATCAGTGGTGGCGACGTCGATATAGACAGAAACGCCATCGGCGAGCAGTTCATCCTGCCCGGTTTGGGTGATTCCGGAAACTTCTCGGTGTTCTATGAGGACGACCGGCACACAGCCAGGATCGCGCTCAACTACCGTGGTGAAACAATTGCCGGGTTTGGTAACTACGACCAGCCTTTGTACGTCGCGGAAAGACAGCAAGTTGACGTGTCGTACCAGTTCAGGTTTAACGATGGTATGACTGCGTTTGCAGAGGTTGCCAACATCAACGATGAGACAACTCGCCTGTACGCGCGGCACGACGAAATGCTGTTTCTATCTCAGCAGCACGGGCCTGTGTACCGGTTTGGTTTCCGAGCCAATTTCTAGTTTTTATTCAGGTTGAGATACAGAAAAAGGGGGCTTTGGCCCCCTTTTTCTTGCCCAATCACTGCCGCCAGAGTCGCGTATTTGGGGCAGTGGCCTCGAAGTTGCTCCTGAAGGGATTGATATCTATACCGCCGCGGCGCTGGTAGCGCGCGTAGACGCTGAGTTGTTCCGCCCCGCAATGCTCCGTGATATCGAGGAACATGCGCTCGACGCAAGCCTCGTGAAAATCCTGGTGCTGGCGATACGAGACGATGTAGCGCAGCAGTCCTTCGCGGTCGATGCGTGGGCCGCGGTAAGAAATCAGGATGCTGCCGATGTCGGGCTGGTTCGTGACCGGGCACAGGCTGCGCAGCAGGTCCGAATGCAGGTCCTCGGTGACGAGCTCGTCTGTATTCGCACTGAGAAACTCCGGTGCGACCTCGTAGGTATCACAGGCAACAACCCTATCGTCGATACAGTGGCCGGGCATGCGAGAGACGACCCCGCTATCCGGCGCAGAAGGACCGTGGATCGCAACGGTGACATCTGCGCCTGCACAGGCCGTGAGGTCACGAGTAATGACCGCTGCCAGGTCGGCGGCGGATTCGTAGCGGGTCATCGCAAACGAGCCCAGGTAGAGCTTCAGGGACTTTGATTCGACAAGATTGACCGAATCTGCGGCGACGGAAATTTCAGCCGTGGCGACCTGCGGCAATCCATTATCGTCCAGCCAGGTCAGCTCCCAGGCATTCCAGATATCCGTGCCATGAAACGGCAATTCGGTTGCGAGCCCAAGCGCGTTTCGGGCGTCGATACGTGCGATCGCGTATAGCAAATCGGGTGAATAATGGTCAGGGTAAGCAGTTGCCTGGCCCAGTGGGTTCTTCTGTGTCATTGCGGCCAGAGTTTACGCGTTTCCTCAGGTACAATACTGGGTTTTTGGAACCATGAGCCCCTCAAATAATAATCACGCGGACCGCGGGTACATCATCCCGATCGGTGGCGCCGAAGAAAAATTCCACAA
>Ga0070723_10000197_pt1 | contig 15491 bp, 10 predicted proteins | sample tdAd002_FD_67277 | JGI IMG/M metagenome (GOLD analysis project Ga0070723, IMG submission 67277) | Marine sediment microbial communities from the Atlantic coast under amendment with organic carbon and nitrate - tdAd00.2 | ecosystem: Environmental > Aquatic > Marine > Coastal > Sediment | place...
CATATCCGTACCATGTATGTTAAAATATGACAAGTATTGCATCGCTTGTTGATGTTATCCGAAGCCTGCCCGCGACGTCTTCGCCGCCGAGGCGTTCGGGAGACTTTTCTGCTCAAAAAAAAGAAATTCCGATACCATCAAGTTTTGATCAACCCTTAAAAGTCTATTAATTCGAAATCGTCAATCTTTCAGTGTCGGGAAATCGAATTTTATTCTGTTTGGATGAGGTTGTTATCGACTTTATCGAGTAAAAATTATACGGGCTAAAAAACAAAAAAAACCTGTTAAAACTTGCAAAAATTAATCGGCAGGTCTGTTGGAAAGTTTCGAGTCCAAATTTTCCATACTATATGTAGTATGTCAAGAAAAAAAAAGCGCAACATCTGCACATTTTATAGCTATTGAAGGCTAACTCGCTGAAAGCTTTAAAAAGAAAGTTTGAAAAATTATTTAAAATCCCATAAGGGGTGACGATAGATATGGTGGTAAAAGTTGTTACATGGACGCTATTTATATACTTTGCCTACTGTGGCTTGCTCTTCCTCGTTCAGCGACAGATGCTGTTTCCTCGTTATCTTGTCGAAACCCCTTCTCAAGATGAAGACATACCTTTTGTGGAAAAGATCTGGATAGAAACAGGTGCTGGAAAAATCGAGGCCTGGTTTCTACCGCCGGATCCGGTCAACGAGGCAAAGCCGGCGCCAGCGGTTATTTTCGCCCACGGAAACGGAGAACTCATCGATTTCTGGCCCCATGAATTAAAAAAATTCAATCGTTTTGGAGTCGGGGTGTTCCTTGTGGAGTATCCGGGGTATGGACGGTCCCAGGGGACGCCTTCACAAAAAAATATCACCGAGGCATTCAACCGTGCTTACGATGTTCTCATTGAACGCCAAGATGTGGACCCGACCAAAATCATTTTATTCGGGCGTTCCGTAGGCGGTGGGGCGGTGTGCACACTTGCCGCCCAACGACCTTCTGCTGCACTGATTCTCATGTCAGCCTTTATCAGTGTCCGGTCGTTTGCAAAAAGGTACCTTGCGCCCGCGTTGCTGGTCAGAGATCCGTTTGATAATCTATCAGTTGTCCGTGACTATAAGGGACCGACCCTTGTCATCCATGGCAAATTCGACGAGGTCATTCCCTATTCCCATGGAATGACCCTTTACAAGGCATCCCGTAACGCCGCAATGATCACCTATAAAAGCGGACATAACGATTGTCCGCCGAATTGGAACGTCTTCTGGCGGGATATTGAATCGTTTCTGCGTCGTTCCGGGATCATTGAAAATTCCAAGTTATCCCTATCTTGAAATAGACTTGGCAGTGAACGTTGATAATCGTAAAAACCCTATCTGGCGACCATGGCCCGCATCATGTCACCGGCATTTTCAGCATGATCTGCGATGGAGCCGATTATTTCAGCCAGTCTGACGATATGAAAAACAGTGACGGCATCGATATCCATATTCAGCACTTTTTGCTTAACGATGTCTTCTAATTTATCGGCTTCATGTTCCTTCTGGCGTAGGGTATGGATAATATTTTTAATCACCACCCGCTGGGCTTCGGAGTAATTTTTAAAGTATTTTCTTGCTTCGGAAACCATCTCACCGAGCTGTTCGATAGGTTCGATTACAGCGTCCGCCAGATTGACAAAGTCTTTTTCAAGTTCAGCGGGAATTCCCGGTTCGGGTCTAAAAGAGATCCAATCAAGAGCATCTTCGACGGCATCGATAACTTGATCCTGTTCTCTTAAATATCTGAACAGCAGAAAATTATAAACCGGCATCAGAGTCCCTTTGGGCAGATGCCCGCGGATACGTCGTTTGATGGCGTCAGCGTCACTTTCCAGCCGGATGACTTCCTGTCTGAATTCTTCAAATGTTTTGCATTTTTCTGAAAGATGACACTCGATGGCCTGCTGAAACGCCCAGCCACATTCTTTCACCTTTTCGGCATGTTCCTGAAGGCCTTCAAAAGGTGATGTCATAAACATTGAAAAAAATGGTAACCGCATTGCCATCTCCTTTCATAAAATGATTTGAAGTAGTTTAAAAATGACCATACTGGTAAGCGCAGCTGCGGGCACGGTCAACACCCAGTATACCATAATTTTGAAAACAATGCCAAAATTAACCGCCTCGATTCCGCGTGCCAGACCGACTCCCAAAACCCCGCCGACGGCCGCATGGGTTGTAGAAACCGGCAGGCCCATTTTTGAAGCCACAAGAACCGTCGTTGCCGCTGAAAATTCAACGGCAAACCCACGTGTATTGCTCAGTGTCGTAATTTTTTTGCCCATGGTGTCCATGACACGGTGACCGGCCATGGCGATGCCGCAGGCAATCCCGACGCCGCCAAACAGGAGGAGAAAAAGAGGCACCGGCACCTTAGCACCGACACTACCGGTTTTTACCAGAAAATAAATCACAGCCAAAGGACCGATGGCGTTGGCCACATCGTTTGCACCCTGGGCAAGGGCAACATAGCAGGCGGTTCCCACCTGTATACGCCGGAAGATCCCCTCTGCTCCGGATTCCCTATCTTTAACAAATCGTTTCAAAACCGCCATCCCTGCAAATCCCAATAAAACAGACAGGATGATGGCAACGGCCAGAGATGCCGACGGACCCAAGTCCATCTTTTTCCCCAGAGGGGTCTTAAACAAAAACGACAAGACCACAACAAAAAAAGTAATGCCGATAAAAACCGGAGATAATTTTAATGATCGGGCAAATGTATCCTTTTTGGAAAGTATTAATCGTACGATAATTTTGAAAATTAAGTAGGCGATAACGACGCTAAATAGCGGTGAAATGATCCAGCTCAACACCACTGCAAAGAGCTTCCCCCAATTGATGACCGTAAATCCTCCGGCCATAATCCCAAAACCGATCATAGCGCCCACGATGGAATGGGTTGTGGAGACCGGAAGTGATTTCCAGGTGGCGAAACTGACCCAAAGCGCTGCGGCAAGAAGGGCTGAAAGCGCACCGGTAAGGGCCACATGAGGATCGGTCATGATATCCGTGGAGACAATACCCTTACGAATGGTATTGGTCACGTGGGATCCAATAAATACAGCACCGATGATATTCAAGATCCCGGCAAGAAATATGGCCTGGCGAATGGTAATCGCCTTGGCACCCACAGATGAAGCCATGGAGTTGGCCACATCATTGGCGCCGATGTTCCAGGCCATGTAAAAACCAAAAATGTAACCGACAATCAGGATGTAATACTCTTGAGACATTATTCTCAAATTGATAAGATTAAGGAACGACGGGCTGTGCCACAAACCCATTCTTTGAATCTTGTACAGGGAGGTTCAATTTTCAGCGGCAGTGTTCTTTGGGCATATATCACGGCTTAATTTTTGAATCAATCATAAACATAAGGGTTTCTTGGAAGTCTATTTTGTTCTGCTTGATGGGATAATATTTTCAAAAAGCTAAAATGTCATCGCCGAACACTTTTCGAGAATGTCATCGGGGATATCATCAAGAAAACGGGACGGCCGGTTTAAAACCATTCCGGAGACTCTGTCATAGACGGTCCCGGGATAGGTGAAAAATAGGCGTTCCTTGGCCCGGGTGGCCGCAACATAGATAAGCCTTAACTCTTCTTCAAGTGCTTTTTCATCGTGAACGGCATGGGTCGACGGAAATCGTCCGTCAAGGGCCCATATAATAAATACCGTGTGCCATTCAAGGCCTTTGGCAGAGTGAATGGTGGAAAGAATTAAACGGTCGTCATCAGGCTTGTCCGCAAGAAAACCGTCATGGGAACTCGTATTCGGAGGCTCCAAGGTCATATCGGCTAAAAAACGTTCAAGATTATCGTATCGTTCCATAATGGTCATAAGATGCTCAAGGTCTTTCGCCCGCTTGGGATGATCATCATATTTATTTATTAATATGGGAGTATAATATTTCACAACAGCTTCACCCAATCGAACAACTGACATTTCGGATGGATCAATACTCGAAAAGAGATTTTTGAGTCTGTCTAAACTTTTTGATTGTTTTGATTTAAGTTTCTTTTTAAACAATCCGGAATATCCTGATTGCTCAGATGAAATCGATTCAAAAATATCAAGGGCGGTTTTGGGGCCGATATTGTCTAAAAGGAGAAGTATTCTATACCAGCTCAACTTGTCGTAGGGATTAAGCAGAAGTCTGACGTGGGCCAGAATATCCTTAATATGTGCAGATTCGATGAACTTAAAACCACCGACTTTAACAAAAGGGATCCCTTCTCTGTTCAGTTCGATTTCGAGATCAAAAGAATGAAAACTTGCTCTAAAAAGGACGGCTATCTGATTTAACGGCACACCGTTGCGATTCAGCGCCTGGATCCTTTCAACCACAAATTGTGATTGCCTGTTTTCGCTCCCGGCATTCACAAGCAAGGGCAACGACCCGCCGCTCTTTCGCGTGAAAAGAGTTTTAGAATATTTCTGTCTCGCCCGGTCGATAATCACATTGGTGAGTTTTAAAATCGGTTGGACACTTCGATAGTTTTCTTCCAGTCTAATTATCTGGGTTCCAGGAAATTTTTCGGGAAATCTTATGATATTTTCGAAATTTGCGCCCCTGAAAGCATAAATGCTCTGGGAATCATCTCCGACAACCATAACATTGTTGTTGCCGGCAAGAAGACATACGATTTCCGCTTGAATTTTATTTGTATCTTGATATTCGTCGACCATCAGATAGTGGTAGGTCGAACAGATTTTTTCACGAACATCAGGATGATCTTTCAAAAGAACTTCCAAGTATATCAGAAGATCGTCATAATCAAAATAATTATGCTCTGCTTTTTGTTTTTGGTACGCATTGGAGATGGCATGAATAGATTCAAGATGACGGCTGAAATGAGGATAGTCGTCTAAGATGATATCTTCAATGGACAAGTTTTTGTTAACAGCCCTGCTGAAAATATTTCCCAAGGTTTGCTTCCGGGGCAAAGAACCCGACTTTGATACCCCTTTCATTTCTTTTCTTAGCATACTGATGAGGTTTTCCGAATCAGATCGATCGATTATAGAAAAACCATGATTGAATCCTATTCTGGAAGCATATTTTCGCAGCATCGAATAGGCAAAAGAATGAAAAGTTCCGCCGGCAACGCCTTCACATCGATTGTCGAGAATCCGTGAGGCCCTTTTTAGCATTTCCTGGGATGCTTTGCGGGTAAACGTCAATAGGAGGATGGCGCTTGGAGAAATGCCTTCTTCTACGAGACGTGCCACCCGGTATGTCAGGGTTCTTGTCTTCCCGCTTCCTGCTCCGGCAATGACAAGAAGCGGGCCTTTTGTAATATTGACGGCTTGGAATTGGGAAGGATTGAGTTCTTTTTTATATGCAATTCGAAATTTCATTTTTCAATAAAAGAAGAAACTAACAAGCGACTTAAAACGCTTTTATCCCTTCTTTATAACTCTCGCAATTAAATTAGAATATAACATGGTAATTATCATTTACAATACATCGTCACTTCGTTTGCGGGCGGTTCCGGGTAAATTTTTCAAAAATTTTTATCTGTCACATGGTTGCTTCCTTGTCAATAGTTGTAATTATTATTTGCAGCCAAGCGTCGTTTTCTCTGCGTTCATTTTGGGTTGACATTTGAATGACTTATATATAGAAGACAAAATAGTAGTACAAATTTTGCTCATCAAGGAGGAAATTTAAATGAAGAAGATAAAGGATCCATTGAAGACAATCGCCAAATCACTTCTATCTCTCTCCAAGAAGGTTGAAAAAATCGCCAAACAGGCTGATGCGCTGATGCCTTCCAAACCGGTACCTGCGGCAAAGAAAGCCGTTGCAAAGAAAACCGCGGCAAAGAAAGCCGTTGCAAAGAAAACCGCGACAAAGAAAACCGTTGCAAAGAAAACCGCGGCAAAGAAAACCGTTGCAAAGAAAACCGTTGCAAAGAAAACCGTTGCAAAGAAAACCGCGACAAAGAAAACCGCGACAAAGAAAGCCGCGGCAAAGAAAAAACCTCCTGCAGCGAAAATAGCTCCTCCTAAACAATTGGCCGTGCTGGATTCAGTATTTGATTCCATCAAAAGAGCCAAAAAAGGCGTTACCGTTGCTCAGATCAAAGAAAAATTGGACCTTAATGCCAAACAGCTGAGTAATGCGCTGTATAAGCTCTCAAAGAAAGGTAAAATCGAAGCGAAGTCACGCGGTCTTTATTTTAAAAAATAACGATGGTGTGAACCGTTGAAGGGCTATAAAGATTAAGTCCACAAGGCCGTCCTGATGCCGTAAAAAAAGAAGCCTTCTGTGTGCCTGAAATGATAGAACAGGCAAATGGATGGCTTTTTGCTTTATTGACAAAGGAAATTGTTTGCCACCCATTGAGCGTAAACCCCGACAAGGGGGTATTGGATCAATTAAAATTAAACGATGTCTTTTCCTCAATGAAGGTTCTTGTTTATAATTTTACAATTTAAAATACTTCCGGGGTTTGATATCTGAAAAATCTGTTTTATCTTCTTTAAGTACTGGATATTTGTCCCTGAGCACGTACCAGAAATTTAATCGTCATTTTGTCTGCCCGCATTTTGGTGCTAGCAAAAGACCCTGCGTATAAGGAGAATACGGTGTTTAAAAAATTCTTCGGCCTTTTCCCGGCAAAGTTATCACTATGTGCTTTCGTGATCGTTGTTTTATTGTCTTGTTCTTCTATCGATCAGAGTTTCAATAGGGGCAAAAACCCGGTCGTTTCTGAAGATCATTTTAAACAGTTGAGCGGATCCCAAAAAGCACTTGAACAGACAAATTCTTCGATTCTGTGGCCCCACGAAAAGAGCGATCTTCTACCCGATCCCACCCTTGTATTTAAAAAATTGCCCAATGGTTTCAGATATGTATTAATGGAAAATCACTACCCGAAGAACCGGGTGAGCATGCATCTATATGTTCTGGCCGGTTCTACATATGAATCGGACACCCAGCAAGGATTGGCTCATTTTCTGGAACATATGCTGTTTGACGGTTCAACGCATTTTCAGCCCGAAGAACTGGTGAAATATTTCCAGAGTATCGGCATGAAATTTGGACCCGATGCAAATGCCCATACCGGGTTTGACAGAACCGTTTATGATATGTTGTTGCCGGAAGGGGACGGGGAAAGTTTGGAAAATGGCCTTGTTGTCATGAAAGACTTCGCTGAAGGCGCCCTTCTCTTACCATCTCAAGTAGAAAAAGAACGACGGGTCGTTCTATCTGAAATGAGAACCCGGGACTCGTCATCTTATAGAACCTACATTTCAACCATCAACTTTGAGTTTCCAAATGCAATCATCTCCAAACGACTTCCAATCGGCAAAGAAGAAGTGCTGAAAAGTACAGAACGGAGGGACTTGAAAAAATTTTACGATACCTGGTATCGGCCTGAGAAGATGATCCTGGTATTGGCAGGAGATTTTGATACAAAATTGGCAGCAACGCTCATAGATAACAAATTCTCCTCCCTAGCGCCCAGAGCCCCCCCTGGGATCGTTCCTGAGTTTGGAGACATCAGCCATAAAGGCGTTAAACCTTTTTACCATTTTGAAAAGGAATCCGGAAATACGACGGTCAGCATCGAAGCTGTAAAAAAAGTTCCGTCAGAAGCCGATTCTTTGGACTTTCAAAAGAAGCGCTTGACCAAAGATATCGCAAATCAAATTGTAAAGCATCGTCTCGACGCATTGGCGAGGGAATCCGACACACCCTTCACCTCAGCTTCCATTAGTTCCGGAAATTTTCTGCATCAAATTAAATATGCCGAGATCTCAGCCGATTGTAATCCTGAAAATTGGAAAGATTCTCTTTCCCTTATCGAACAAACATTAAGAAAGGCTTTGAAATACGGCTTTACGGAATCCGAGCTTGCCAGAGTAAAAAAGGATTTTCTCTCAGAACTCGATAACGCAGTTAAAGAGGCTTCTACGCGTAACAGCCACGATCTGGCAAGAAAGATCATATGGAGTTTAAACGCAGACCGCGTGTTTATGTCCCCTGAACAGAAAAAAGAACTTCTTGCTTCTATCGTCAACTCAGTAACATTGAAAAATGTACACGATGCATTCAAGGAGTTCTGGCCGTCCGATGACCGCCTTGTACTCGTCACCGGAAATGCGAAGCTGACCGATATGAACATGGATCCTGAAACTCAAATACTCGACACTTATTTCAATAGCAGGTCTGTGACAGTATCCAGGCCCATCAAAAAGAGCTCTGTAATATTCCCTTACCTCCCAGAACCTGAAAAAGAAGGTCGGATTATCCGGACAAAAAAGATTCCTGATCTTGGAATTGTCCAGGTGGATTTTAAAAACAGTGTCCGTCTGAATCTCAAAAAAACCGATTTTAAGGCCAATCAGGTCATCGTTAATCTTGCTTTTGGTCGGGGCAAGTCTTGTGAGCCATTGAACATGCCGGGTCTCGCGCTTCTCACCGCGAATGTGATGAATAAAAGCGGTCTCGGAGTTTTAAAACGGGAGGAGATTGAACGGGCTTTGTCCGGGAAAAACACAAGCGTTACTTTCCGTGTCGGTGAAGATCGTTTTTTATTGAAAGGGGAGACGGTAACCCGTGAAGTCCCCTTGCTGTTCGAATTACTTTACGCCCATTTTGTTGACCCGGGATTTAGAAAAGAAGCTTATGAGCGTTCTTTGAAGCTATACAGGCAGAAATACATGGCACTTTCCAGTTCAATCGACGGTGCAATGGAACTTTCCGGCGTTCGTTTTCTTGCAGGAGGAGACAATCGTTTTGGCCTTACTGATTTTAAAAATTTCAACAAATTGACCATAGACAACGTCAGATCGTGGATCACCCAGTCCATGGGAAATGATGATGTAGAAGTGTCTATTGTGGGAGATTTTGATATGGAATCCACCATCAAATTGGTCTCTAAATATTTTGGAAGCCTTTCCCTGAAACCTATCATCAATCAACCAAAGGAAAAAAGATTGCCTGTATTTCCCGTCGGTCAATCAAAAGCCATATCTGCTTCGACAAAGATCCAAAAAGGATTGATCGTTGTTGCCTATCCCACGGAAGATTTATGGGATATCAGCCGAACACGCCGCTTATCTGTTCTGTCGGCAATTATTTCAGACAGGCTTCGTGAGCAGATTCGGGAAAAGCTGGGGGCTGCCTATACTACTTTCGCTTTTAACAGGCCGAGTCGTGTATATCCGGGATATGGAGTTCTTCAGGCATGGGCTTATGTCGATCCCCAAGAGGCAGATGGGCTGATAAAAAATATAAAAAAAATATCATCAGACCTGGTAAAAGATGGTTTGACTCGGGATGAGCTACACCGGGCCATAGCGCCTTCCCTCACCAGCATCAAAGATATGCTTCGAAAAAACACCTACTGGCTCGATACGGTACTAACAGGCTCTGAAAAATATCCCCAGCAGATTGACTGGAGCAGGACGATAAACAAAGATTATGCGTCTATTACACAAGAAGAAGTTTCAAATCTCGCAGAAAAATACCTGGATAACCATCGGACAGCAACCATTATAGTGAGACCCGACAAACCCTAACCCTAATTGATCGCAAACAAACTGGGAGAAATATTATTAGGGTTTAGTTTTTCACATATTTGGATCTGGGGCATCCTAAACTTTCGCTCAATTAGGGTCTTAATGCGCCGATTATGTTGGACAAGAATTGTATAGGAGATTACTCAACTTAACAAACTCCTCTGTGTTCAACGTCTCAGCCCGTCGAACAGGATCGATGCCCGAACGTTCCAGTATCTGCTTTGCCGTATTTGCGTCAATGTTGAGTTCGCTTGCGGCGAGCGAATTTTTCAGGGTTTTCCGTCTGTTTCCGAAAGCCGCTTTGATAACCCTGAAAAAGAATGTTTCATCTCGCACTGGATGTGCAACCTTACTTTTAAATTTTAATTCCAGGATCTCAGAATCGACTTTGGGTTTTGGATAAAAAAGAGCCGCCTTGGCATCGGCCAATTTTTTTATATCTGAACAGTAGCGGAGCATAACCGTTAACCGTCCGTAATCCTTGCAATCCGGTTGCGCTAAAATGCGCTGGGCCAATTCCTTCTGAAACATGAGAATGGCCCGGCTCACCATTTTTCTGGATTTTATAAGTTGAACCAGAATTTGGGAAGAAATATTATAGGGGAGATTGCCCATTACCACTATCTTTCGGCCGATATTTTCTGCCAGAACTTCGATATCAAGCGTCAATATGTTTTTTTCAATGATAACCGTATTTGAAAGACCGCTGACCAGAATCTCTGTCTTTAAGATGTCGATAATTTGATGATCTCTTTCAACCGCAAAGACCTTCTTCGCTTTACGAGCCAAAGGAATGGTCAGAGCGCCCAGACCTGCTCCGATTTCAAGCACAACGTCTTCAGGTAAGATTCCGGAGCGATTTACAATCATTTTTGTAAACCCCGGATCTATTATAAAATTTTGGCCCAGCTGTTTTTTGGGTCGGATATTGTGGGCGACAAGTAGAATTCTAGGAGATGTCATAACGTTAGGCAAGAAAGTGCTTCAATAAATTTTATGTTTTACGCGATCGTACGGCTATAAAAATTTTCCGGGTTACAAAGTAAGCCACAATACCCGGGAAAATTCCCAGTATTACGCCGCCTGTGATCATGGCTATTGTAACATCCGTTCCCAGTTTTAAAAGTTCTAAAATCGACTCGAATTTTACATTAAATGGGGCTGGATCGTCCAGAATAAACATCCCCGCTTTATAACTTCCCCAATAAAAAAGCGGAGCGGTCAAGGGGTTACAAAACCAGACACCAAGGGCTGCAGCGGCTTTGCTCCCGCGAAAAATAAACGCCAGGGCAACGGCGATAACCGTATGAAACGGCATGGTTGGGGTTATGCCGATAAAAACTCCGATGGCCATTCCCATGGCGACATAATGGGGATCTCCATGAAGTTGTTTTACCCGTTCCGTGAATTCCCGGATATTGATTTTTTTTAAAAACTTTTCTGTTTTCTTGACCCTAGAATCTTGTTCTGTTTTTTTCATCTCTTTTTCGTGTATCAGAAATTTGCTTTCGTCTAAAGGTATCATGAAAAGTCGTTATTTTCAACGACTCATTATTCTTTGCCAGGGCGGCATAAGGGGCTGACACCATAACAATTTGCCGCCTCGCCATCTCGGTTTCAGAGTATCTTTACACTAGCCCCGGCGCTTCACTTTGATCGTACGGCAATCTTTTTAATCCGGCAAAATGGCCCCACCGCATCCCAAAGAAGGGCGTTGCGAACAGACGCATATAGGACCGCGAAGCGATTGTATAACTTGACTTTTTATAGGATTTTTGCTGAACTCATATAAAAGTTTTGTGGGTGAATCCAAAACACTCATGACGAGAGTAACGCAGAAGGAGGATCACATGACCCGGAGAAAAGGAAAGTCTGTTAGTTTCGATGCAATGGTAAAGTTCTTCATCCAATACTACGATATTCCGACGAAGAAAGATGTCGACAAGCTTTTGTCCAGGATGGATCGACTTGAGAAGGCTATCAGGTCCTTTGAATTATATGCCAAAAGACGATCGACGCCCTCTGTAAAATCGGCCAAAGCAACAGCTGCCGCCGAAAAATCTACCAGAACTTCTTCTGACCAGGCACTTGAAGTTATCAAGAGGTTCAAAAAAGGCGTAGGATTTTCTGAGATTCAGGCCAGAACGGATTTTGGAGAAAAAAAACTTCGCAATATTATTTACCGGCTGCATAAAATGGGAAAAATCGTTCGCAAGGAACGCGGCGTTTATATTGCCTCTTAATTTTATTTTGATATTTTCTCTGACACGCATGGAATCTTAAAGGTGCCCCCATCATGAATACATCTATGGATAAGAACAGCCAGGATCTTAAAGAAGCCGTCACCGTTTATGGCTATTCTATAAAACATGCCGCAGAACTTAAAGAAATCAATTCTCTTTTTTATCTTCTTGAACATACTCCAACAGGGACCAGACACGCTCACATTAGCAACAGCGACAAAGAAAATACTTTCAGCGTAGCCTTTAAAACAGTGCCCTCCGATTCAACCGGTGTTGCCCACATCTTGGAACATACAGCTTTATGTGGCTCCAGCAAATTCCCTGTACGCGATCCGTTCTTTTCTATGCTTAAAAGGAGTTTAAGCACCTTCATGAACGCTTTTACTTCATCCGACTGGACCATGTATCCTTTTTCCACTCAGAATAGAAATGACTTCTATAACCTAATGGATGTTTATCTCGATTCTGCTTTTTACCCCACCATTGAAGAACTTAGCTTTAAGCAGGAAGGGCACCGCCTTGAACTGGCAGATGATACGCAAGATATGGATTCATTGAAACTAGTTTATAAAGGCGTTGTTTACAATGAGATGAAAGGGGCCATGTCTTCTCCGAACCAGGTCATGGTCCGATCTATTTTAAATGCAATCTATCCGAAGACCACCTACAGTTATAATTCCGGCGGAGATCCTGCAGTCATTCCCCAACTGACATACGATCAGCTTAAGGACTTTCATCGACGTCATTACCATCCCAGTAACGCTTTCTTTTATACCTATGGGAACCTTCCTTTAAGCGGGCATCTGAAGTTTATCCATGACAAAATTTTGATCCATTTTAAACGCATAGACCCCAAGACCGATGTTCCACCTCATCCACGATGGCGCAGTCCTGAAAGAAAAACTTATCCATATCCATTGGATAAAAACGAAGATCCAGAAAAAAAATGCCAGGTTTGTGTGGCATGGCTCACCGCCGATATCAAACATTCTTTTGAAATCTTGATTCTTACCCTTCTTGAGAAGATTCTTCTTGGAAACCCTGCATCTCCCCTGCGCAAGGCATTGATAGATTCCAAACTGGGATCATCTCTTTGCGACGGCACTGGATATGATGCAGACAACAGGGATACCCTGTTCGTCTGCGGATTAAAGGATGTCGAAAAATCGGATGCCGGCAAAATTGAAACGGTAATTTTCGATGTTTTAAAAAATTTATCCAAAAATGGAATAGACAAACACATCATCGAATCCGCCGTTCACCAGATAGAATTCCATCGAAAAGAGATAACAAATACGCCGTATCCATACGGCATTAAACTGCTCTTAGCTTTTTCCGGAAGCTGGTTTCATGGGGGTGATCCTGTAAGAGTTTTGCAGTTCGATGCGGATCTTAAACGACTTCGTCATGAAATTTCCAAAGGACCCATTCTTGAAACCCGGATTAAAAAATATTTTCTGGACAACCCACACCGGGTCCTTCTTTCCCTTGTTCCGGATCAGTTTATGGAAGAAAAAGAGCGCGAACGCGTTTCAGCAGAGTTGGATCAGATCAGAGACGGTATCAGGGCGTCAGAACTTGAAAAAATTAAAGAAGATACCAGCTCTTTAAAACAACTCCAGGAAGAAAAAGAGGATGTTTCATGTTTGCCCACCCTGGAACTCGAAGAGATTCCGAAAGAAATTCAACGTGTAAAAACATCGGCATCATTCCCCACAATACCGGCCATCTGTTATCAACAGGCAACCTCCGATATTTTTTATTTCCTGACAGTTGCCGGAAGTGGATTGCTGTCAAAACAACGGCTCCCTTTGGTCCCTTTTTTCTGCCATGCCTTTTCCAAGGTGGGCACATCCGTCCATGACTATGTGGAGATGGCACAGCGGATCGATGCCTATACCGGCGGCATCGGCCTATCCTGCGATGCCCGAACCGGCTTTGACGATTCCGGAACATGTCTCCCCCTTGTTGCTTTTAGTGGGAAATGCCTGGTGCGGAATCAGAATAAAATGTTTGATATTATTGAAGAATTTTTATGCAAATTCGATTTTTCAGACCTGGATCGTCTAAAAAGCCTTTTTCTGGAATACCGGTCCGGTCTGGAATCGATGATCGTTCAAAACGGGCACAGGCTGGCGATGACGCTGGCGTCAAGAAATTTTTCCATTAGTAATGCCCTCAGCGAGTCCTGGAATGGAATTCACCAGTTACAGACCATAAAAGAGATCACCGATAATCTTACAGAGGACACACTTAAATCCATCTCCGAGGAACTTTTCCAAATCGGCAGGATTTTGTTTACAAAAAATAATCTCAGAATCGCTTTGATCGGTGAAGGCCCTGCAATTTCTGCAGCCGCTTCACCCATAGCAACCTTACAAAACGGGCTGAAAAAAGGATCGGAATCTTTAAAAGCGTCCCATGGATTCGGTCCGCCGGACATCGACGTTTTTGATGCGATTCCCAGAGAAGGATGGAGTACATCCTCTGCGGTTTCATTTGTCGCCGCAGCATTTAAGGCCGTTCGTCTGGAACATGATGATGCACCGGCCCTATCGGTTATCAGCAAAATACTCAGATCCATGTATCTGCATCGTGAAATTCGCGAAAAAGGCGGCGCCTACGGCGGGTTTGCCCTTTATAATCCTGAATATGGGGTTTTTTATTTCGGTTCTTACAGAGATCCGCACATTGTTTCCACCCTCAAAGTATACGACGGCGCTCGGGATTTCATAAGATCGGGAGGCTACCGCAACGAAGATGTCAAAGAAGCCATTCTCCAGGTATGTTCTGAAATTGACAAGCCCGATCCGCCGGGACCGGCGGCCAGAAAAGCTTTTTTCAGAAAGATCGTCTCGTTGTCGGACGAGATGCGAAAACGGTTTAAGGAGAAACTCCTTTCAACTACCCGCCACCAAGTCATGAACGTTGCTGAAAAATATTTCCATGACATGGATGATAGACAGGCAGTAGCGGTGGTATCGAGTGAGGACAGATTGAAGTCCGCCAACAGAGAACTTGCGAACAACCCGCTGAAACTTTTTAGAATCTAACGCTGACGGTTTCATAAAAGACATCTTATGAAATCGTCGACACTATCTTTCTTGATAAACTGCCGCAGCCGCATCCAGTGCACCGGGCTGAACCTTAAATTTTTCAGCTTTGAGCAACGTTTCAAGGGCGGAAAGAAAAAGCAAAACGTTCCTTGGGTGGCTGGTATGCCCCATGAGTCCGACCCGCCAAATTCTTCCGGCAAATTCACCCAATCCGCCACCGATTTCGATATCGAAGTCATTGAGGAGGGCTTTACGTATTTTGATATCATCCACACTATCCGGAATACAAACCGCATTCAACATCGGCAGTCGTTCCGATTCCGGTACAAGCATGGAAAGCCCCATTATTTCAATTCCGGCGACGAGGGCGCGATGGTTTAATCGGTGTCGCTCAAAACGCCGCTCCAAGCTTTCCTCTGCAATAATCCGTAATGCTTCACGGAAACCGTAAATCATGTTAATGGGTGCCGTATGATGATATTTCCTTTCATCTCCCCAGTAGTCCCTGACCATGGACATATCCAGATACCAGCTCACCACCGGCGTTTTCCGTTGTTCAAGGGCATCTATGGCCCCCTCGCTCAGTGAAATGGGGGAAAGTCCGGGGGGACAGGATATGCATTTCTGGGT
>Ga0070723_10000202_pt1 | contig 15387 bp, 15 predicted proteins | sample tdAd002_FD_67277 | JGI IMG/M metagenome (GOLD analysis project Ga0070723, IMG submission 67277) | Marine sediment microbial communities from the Atlantic coast under amendment with organic carbon and nitrate - tdAd00.2 | ecosystem: Environmental > Aquatic > Marine > Coastal > Sediment | place...
CAGGACCAGGGTGGCGATACTTGGCCAGAACCCGGGCTTGAAATCAAATGCACCAATCCTCATCACGCTTCCTGTTTTGCTATAATCACTGAAACTATCCAACCGCGTTGCTTATACCATGTACACCAAGATCATCGTCGTCCTGTTCCTGATTTTCATTGTTGGCAGCCTGTTTAGCGGACTGTTTTACCTGGTCAAGGACAAGGGCGCCTCGGAAAGAACCGTCAGGGCCCTTACCCTGCGCATCAGCCTGTCGGTCATACTGTTCATACTGCTGATGATCGGATATGCCACCGGACTGCTGCAACCGCACGGGGTTGTACCGGGTTAACCCTTCGCGGATTAGATCCGCTCCTACAGGATAATAGTTAGAGCTGTAGGAGCGGATCTAATCCGCGATTCTGCTGCCAACAAAAAGGGCGCTGCAAGCAGCGCCCTTTTTGGTCAATCCAGATCGTTTTCTAGACCAGCCAGTAAACAAATACGAACAGACCCAGCCAGACAACATCCACGAAGTGCCAGTACCAGGCAACGGCCTCAAACGCGAAGTGGTTCTCTTCGGTAAAGTGCCCTTTCATGGCACGTATCAGGATAACCGTCAGCATGGTGGCACCGAGCGTCACATGCAGCCCGTGAAAACCGGTCAACATGTAGAAGGTCGTGCCGTACATGCCTGATTCAAGCGTCAGGTTCAATTCACTATAGGCATGAATGTACTCATAGGCCTGCAAACCCAGGAACAGAAAGCCCAGCGCAACTGTCGCCATCAGGCCGAGGATCAGCTGGGTACGATCATTTTTCTTCAGCCCCCAGTGCGACCAGGTGATGGTCACACCACTGGACAGCAGTATCAGGGTGTTGATGGCCGGGATGCCCCAGGGCCCCATCACGGTGAAATCACCACCCACGGCACCCGGACCATTGGTGGGCCAGGCGGCCTCGAAGGCCGGCCATAGCAGCTCATGGGTCATGGCATTATTGCCAGCTCCGCCGAGCCATGGAATAGACCACATGCGCGCATAAAACAGCACGCCAAAGAAGGCCGCGAAGAACATGACCTCGGAAAAGATGAACCAGCCCATCCCCATGCGGAATGACGTATCCACCTGGCTGTTGTACTTGCCTGCCTGGCTCTCCTTGATCACAGTCCCAAACCAGCCAAACAGCATGTAGATAATGATTGCTGCACCGACCGCCATGACGATCCAGTCTCCACCGTGCAGGAAATTGGCAAATCCGCCAAGCATAAGAAATATGCCAACCGAGCCCACGATAGGCCAGTGACTGGGTTCCGGCAGGTAGTAACCCCCATTAGATGATGACATTGCTAACTCCCTCTCTATACAAGTTCATTCAATTAAAAATTCTTTTACAATTATGTGCCGTTGGCTGAAATCTTCTCCAGTGCCCCAATTTGTTCGAGGCCCGGCTTTTCATCCCCGGCCGGGAAGAAGGTGTAGGACAATGACACCGTCCTGATCTCTTCCGGCAACTGCGGGTCTACTACGAACCGCAGTGGCATTTCCTTGCTTTCTCCCGGCTGCAGCGTCTGCCGGGAAAAGCAAAAGCATTCCGTCTTGTTGAAATACTTTGCCGCCAATCCCGGTGCGAGGCTTGGTATTGCCTGTCCTGCAACCAGCCTGTCGGTCTTGTTCCTGGCGAAGTAATTCACTTCCGTCACTTCACCGGGATGCACCTTGATCCTTCTGATCATCGGCTTGAACTCCCAGGGCAACTTACTGTTGACCGTTGCCAGGAACTCTACTGTCACCAGGCGATTTTCATCGACTTCCTGGCTGAGCGCCGCTTCCTGCCCTAAACGTCCGGTCTTGCCATTGAGCCCGGTGATGTCGCAAAACACGTCATACAGCGGCACCATTGCAAACCCGAAACCGAACATCAGTACTGCCGCAATCCCGAGCCGTTTTACGACTCGTTGATTGGCCTGTTGCCTTTCGTTCGTGTCCATAACTACTACGTCAACACAAAGATGCTCGCGGCAAAGAAAGTAAACGCCAGCATAAACAGCAATACCACGGTAATAACCACTCGACTGTTCTGCTGCCTGCTACCCTGTTCTGCCATTGACATCACCAATCAAAAGCGGGTGCATGGATCAACCTCCATGCACCCGTTGTATTACTTAACCTGCGGTGCTTCCGCAAATGTGTGGTATGGCGCCGGTGAAGGAATTGTCCATTCGAGGCCTTCTGCACCTTCCCAGACCTGGTCCGTGGCCTTCTCACCACCGCGGATGGTCTTGATCAATACATAGATGAAGAACACCTGCGCCAGTCCGAATGCAAATCCGCCAATACTGGAGACCATGTTCCAGTCCGCAAACTGCAGCGAGTAATCAGGAATACGGCGAGGCATACCGGCCAGGCCGACAAAATGCTGCGGGAAAAACAGCACGTTCACGGAAATCGTAGACCACCAGAAATGGATCTTGGCAAGCCTGTCGTCGTACATATTACCGGTCCACTTGGGCAGCCAGTAGTAGACAGCGGCGATAATTGCGAACAGTGCGCCGGTGACAAGTACATAGTGGAAGTGCGCCACGATGAAATAGGTATCGTGATACTGCATGTCAACCGGGGCAATGCCCATCATCAGGCCGGTGAAACCGCCGATAGTGAACAGGAACACAAAGGCTATCGCCCACAGCATCGGTGGTTCAAACGTCATGGAACCACGCCACATGGTGGCCGTCCAGTTAAACACCTTCACAGCAGTAGGCACGGCAATCAGCACGGTGGCGTACATGAAGTACAACTCACCGGCTACCGGCATACCGGTAGTAAACATGTGATGTGCATAGACGATGAATGACAGGAAGGCGATCGAGGCCGTTGCATACACCATGGAGCTGTAACCAAACAGTTTCTTGCGGGCAAAGGTCGGGATGATTTCCGAGATCACACCGAAGGCCGGCAGGATCATGATGTACACCTCGGGATGTCCGAAGAACCAGAATACGTGCTGGAACAGTACCGGGTCACCACCACCGGCAGCATCGAAGAAGCTGGTGCCGAAGTTGCGGTCGGTCAGCATCATCGTCACGGCACCGGCCAGTACCGGCATCACCGCAATCAGCAGGAAGGCGGTAATAAACCAGGTCCAGACGAACAGTGGCATCTTCATCAGGGTCATGCCCGGGGCACGCATATTCAGTACCGTGGCAATAATGTTGATGGCACCCATGATGGATGAGAAGCCAAGCATGTGGACGGCGAAAATAAAGAAATCCGTACTGTCCGGAGCGAAGGTGGTGGACAACGGAGCATAGAAGGTCCAGCCAAATGCAGGGGCACCGCCTTCCATGAAGAAAGTGCTTAACAGCATGGTGCCGGCAAATGGCAGAATCCAGAAGCTCCAGTTATTCATGCGCGGCAGGGCCATGTCCGGCGCACCGATCATCATCGGGATCTGCCAGTTGGCCAGTCCCACCATGCCCGGCATAATCGCACCGAACACCATGATCAGGCCATGCATGGTTGTCATGGCATTAAAGAACTGCGGATCAACGATCTGCATGCCCGGCTGAAACAGCTCGGCGCGAATCACCATCGCAAAGGCGCCGCCGACCAGCAACATGGTGAAGGCAAACCACAGGTACAGGGTACCAATGTCCTTGTGGTTGGTGGTTTTTACCCAGCGCATCAGGCCGCTTGGCGCGCCGTGGTCGTGATGGTCGTCGTGTGTGGTTGCTGTACTCATTACATTAATTCTCCACTTATATTCCTGAATTCTCTAGCGGGCTGCCGCGATGTCGGATGGCTGCACCATGTCACCGACGTCGTTGCCGAAGGCATTACGCTGGTAGGTAATCACGGCTGCAAGATCGACATCACCCAGTTGCGCACCGAAGGCCTGCATGGCGGTACCGGTCTTGCCGTTCATGACTATATCCACGTGGCCGGCCATATCACCCTTGGCAATAGCACTGCCCGCAATCGCCGGGAATACGCCCGGGATACCCTGGCCGTTGGGCATGTGGCAAGCAGCACAGTTTGTGTTGTAAACCGACTCACCCTTGGCAACCAGGTCATCAAGCGCCCAGGTCTCGGTAGCGGAGGCTGCCATTGCAGCTGCACCGGCCTTCTGGTCGGCAACCCACTGCTGGTAGTTCTCCTCGGTCTTGGCGATCAGCACGATCGGCATGAAACCATGGTCCTTGCCGCACAATTCGGCACATTTGCCACGGTAGGTACCCGGCTCTGACAACTCGGTCCAGGCGTCATTAATAAATCCGGGAACGGCATCCTGCTTCCAGCCCAGCGCCGGCACCCACCAGGAGTGAATCACGTCATTGGATGTAATCAGGAAGCGGATTTTCTTGTTGATCGGTACGACGATGGGGTTATCAACTTCGACGAGATAGTTCTCGCTCTTCTCTGCCTTGTTCTCGATTTGCTCGCGTGGCGTGGTCAGCACGCTGAAGAAACTGATGTCTTCATCAAGGTAATCATATTTCCATTTCCACTGGTAACCGGTGATCTGGATAGACATGTCCGCGTCACGGGTATCTTCCAGTGCCAGCAGAGTGGTAGTTGCGGGAACCGCCATACCCACCAGGATCAGGAAGGGAATAGTCGTCCAGATGATTTCAACTGTTGTGCTTTCATGGAAAGTGGCCGGGGTTACACCCTTTGATTTGCGATGAGCAAACAGGGAATAGATAAGGACTGCAAATACCCCGATGCAAACAACCACACAAATCCAGAAAACCAGCATGTGCAGATCATAGACTCTGTGACTTATATCGGTGACACCCGGCGTGAGGTTCAGGGTATCAGAATAACCTGCGAAGGCATTCCCTGTACCCAGCAGTACGAGCGCGCCCCAGATACCGCAGAAGGCGCCTTTAAGCGTTTTAGCGAACATGCATCGACTCCCTAACTTATAAGTTATAAATTATTACAAAATCCGTGTGGTGCGCTGGCCCCGTCAACCACTGCTCTCCGGCCAGTTTTCGCGGTGGATCGCCTGCTCCAGTTCCACCGCCAGTACACCCCGTTCTTCTTCATTCAGAAACCTGCCGATTACCACCTGTTTACCCTGGAAGGCAATAACCAACCGCTGCGGATACCAGGCAATCGGTGAACGCTCCAGGCTGATACGCGCCCATGCGCGCGGGCATTCCCAGTGTTGCTGTAGCTTGCGTCGTCCTTTCTCCACCCTGACGACTTCAGCATTTACCGAGACCACCTCCCGCACCTGGCTTCGTGAAAGACACCGATAAAAGGCGACCCCCAAAACAACTACTACCAGGCCTGTATATGGCAAAACCGGCCAAAACCCGTACAGCGCATATGCAACGCCTATCCCCAGGCAACAAAAACTGATTATCGCGTAGAGCCTCAATGCACCGTGCCATGAGAGGGACTGGTTTGGACGAATCACCCAGTGATAGTCCGTGCCCGCAGGGGCGTATACCCGTTCAATCACAACTTGTTATTAGTAAACAGTGCTGCAGGTTTGCGCCACCCATCATGGCTAGCACACTCGAAACCTGATCAATTTGTCCCAGATCAAGTTTCTTGCACAAAAAAGTGCAGCACACTTGCTCCAGATCAAGTTTCTTGCAATAAAAAGTGCCGCGCATTGTATATTGGCGTTCCCCAAGATTCAAATGACTAAAATGCTCAGGTATTCGAGGCTGCCTGCAGCGACAGGCAGTCGGCTACAGCTTTGGGACTTACCCCGGGCAGGGCGGGCACAATCCCGAGCAGCGGCGCAGATATCCTTGATTTTAAAGCATTTATGCTCTCATCAACGGCCTCCGCCTGCATTGAAGGAAGGCAATTTGCGACCCATCCGGCCAGTTTCAGACCACTGGATTGAATGGCCGCCGCGGTCAATAGCGCATGATTCAGACAACCCAGCCTCATGGCAACTACCAGAATAGCGTCCAAATCAAGCAGTACGGCCAGGTCGGCCATGGTTAGCCCGCCATCCAACGGTACCTGCCAGCCTCCCACCCCTTCAACCAGCACGCAGTCGGCCTGACTGGTCAATGTGGCATAAATCCGCCGGATTTTTTCAGGCTCAATCCGGACGCCACACCGTGCGGCAGCAATGTGCGGTGCGATGGCCGGCTCAAAGGCATAGGGGTTGACCTGGTCGTAATCCAGGCAAATCGATGACTGCTGCAATAGCAGTACGGCATCGTCATTGCGCAAGCCTGCGGGTGTTTGCTCACAACCCGAGGCCACCGGTTTCATGGCGGTCACCGTTTTTCCCTGTTGCCGGAAATGCTGCATCAGCCCCAGCGTGATCACGGTCTTGCCGACACCGGTATCGGTGCCGGTGATGAAGTAACCTGAATTTTTCACTGCTGCACCAGCAAACGTAGAGTATTTGAATTTTTCCGTAGGAGCGGATCGCATCCGCGATATTCCTGCATGAATCCCAATCGCGCTTGCGAAGCGCTCCTACAAATCACTTCTCTCCAACAGGAACAGGGTTTTAAAAAAGCAGCAATGAACATTGAAAAAATATCAGCCACGATCCAGGTCCGTCAGTGGCACCTCGTTACTGCCAGCCGCGCTATGTTTATTCAGCGGTGACCAGGCATGTCCATAGACCACCTCGTAACTTGCCGGCAGCACGCCATCTTCACGGAACGGTTCATAGGCCTCGACGAGCTGCTGCAGGTGACGCTTGCCGGTCAGGCCGCGCGGACGGCCGGACGTTACATTGTGCGCACCGATATGCTTCAGGTCCTGCATCAAGCCGCGCAGCTCGCGGTAGGTCACCGTGATACGTTCCGAATCCATTACCGGCTCTGCCCATTTTGTGTGTAACAGGGAGTCACCCACGTCATGCAAATCAATAAACGAATTAACATGTGTATAACCGTCAACCGCTTCCCAGCTGGCACGCAATTCCATCAGGGTATCCGGGCCGAAGGTGGTAAACATCAACAAACCACCGGGTGACAGCACGCGGCGCAACTCGACAAAAGTTGCCTCCAGGTCCGTGCACCACTGCAACATCAGGTTGGAAAAAATGAAATCAAAACTGTCATCAGCAAATGGCAGTGTCTCAGTGTCGCCACAGACACAACCCGGCTTGCGCAACCAGCCGGCACGCTGCCTGACGCAGTGCAGCATCGGCTTTGCAATATCCAGCGCCACTACATCGGCCTTGCGATAACGCTTCATCAGGGCGCTGGTAAACATCCCGGTGCCGGCACCCAGGTCGAGGATCCGGCGCGGCTGCAAGCGGATATAGTCGAGCCGCTCCATCAAACGATCACCGATCTCGTTTTGCAGTACCGCCGCCTCGTCATAGGTGTCCGCCGCCTTCTCGAAGGCGCGCCGCGCGAGCCGTTTATCTATCAATGTATTGTTATTTTCTTCAGTCATGTGAGTTCACACTATTATCATCGTTTGCATGCAGGAAATCCTGCACCAGCTTCGCCACAACATCCGGCTGCGCAATAAACGGCGCATGTCCCGCGCCCTCGATCACTTCAAGCCGTGCAGCGGGGAATAAAGGCACGGACTCACGCCCGGCATAAACCGGCACCAGCGTGTCACGCTCGCCCATCAGCAGTAACACGGGGCAGCTAATCCCTGAGACCTGTTCACGCAAATCAGCCGTGCGCAGCACATCCAGTCCTGCCTGCAAGGCCGCTGTTGAAGGCTGCCCATGCGCCAGCAGCTTTGTGCGCAAGGCCTTCAGTGTCTGGTTTGCCGCGGCGCTGCCACGCACCTGCAGGGACAGAAAACGGTTCAGTGTCTTTTTGTAATCATCATGCAAATCCCCGGCAAAGGTATCCAGCAAGACCGGCAACATGGCCGACTGCCAGCCGGGCTTGCGTACAAAACACGGACTGCTGGCCAGCGTCACCAGTGCGCTCACGTGAGCAGGCCTTTTCAGTGCAGCACAACTTGCCACCAGGCCACCGAGTGACCAGCCCAGCCAGGCAGCCGATTCCGGCACCGATGCCAACACCGCATCGGCCATGTCATCCAGCGTCACTTCATTGTTCCACTCGCTGCGGCCATGGCCCGGCAGGTCCACGCGGGTAACCCGGAAGTCCTGCTCAAGCAATGGTACAAACTCATCCCAGATGCCGCCGTGCAGCCCCCAGCCGTGAACCAGTACAAGGTCAGGACCAACCCCTGAAGTTTCAGAATATAGCTGCATCACCTATTAACGTAGGAGCGCCTCGCAGGCGCGAACCATATTAATCGCGCCTGCGAGGCGCTCCTACATGTCTCCATGATTTTCTCCAACAGTTTTTCCCAGCGCATCCAGCAGCCGATCCACATGTGCCTCGCTATGCGTCGCCGAAAAGGTAATCCGTAACCGTGCACTACCGTCCGGAACCGTCGGCGGTCGAATGGCTGTTACCAGGATGCCCTGCTCGCGCAAGGCCTCGCTGTATTGCAGGGCAACCCCGGCATCACCAACGATCAAGGGCTGGATCGGTGTATTCGAATCAAGCAGGCTCAACCCCAATTGTGCCGCGCCCACACGAAAGCGCTCTACCTGCGCCTGCAACGTCTCGCGCCGCCACGCTTCTTCCCGCACCAGTTTCAGTGCCGCACGTGTGGCAGCAGCAACGGCCGGCGGTGGCGCCGTTGTATATATATAGGTACGCGCCTGCTGGATCAGGGTTTCAACCAGTTCCTCGCTGCCGGCAACAAACGCACCAAAACAACCAAACGCCTTGCCGAGCGTGCCCATCAATACCGGCACCTGTTCAATACCAAGCCCGGCCTGCGCGACTGTGCCACGACCGTCCGGCCCGACCACGCCCAGGCCATGCGCATCATCGACCATCAGCCAGGCCGCATACTTGCTGGCAATCTTCGCCAACTCCGTCAGCGGTGCAATATCGCCATCCATACTGAACACACCGTCCGTCACAACCAGGTATTCGGCATCGGGGGCGGTATTCATGCGCTCATCCAGATCATCCGTATCGCAGTGTTTATAGCGGATCAAACGCGCACCACCCAGACGTGCACCATCAAGCAACGAGGCATGATTGGCGCGGTCCTGAAAAACACGGTCGCCATGCCCGGACAACACCGACATCACACCGAGGTTTGCCATGTAACCGGTGGAAAACAACAGGGCGCGCGGACGCTGCACAAAGTCAGCAAGCTCTTCTTCCAGCTGATGATGCGCACGGCTGTGACCGGTAATTAAATGTGCCGCACCGCTGCCAGCACCGAATTCATCCAGCCCCTTGTGGAACGCAGCGATGACCTGCGGGTGGTTTGCCAGGCCGAGGTAATCGTTACTGCAGAAGGACAGGAAGGTTTTACCATCTATGCATGTTTCAACACCCTGTGGACCATCAACCACCTGCCGGCTTCGGTATAGCTTGTTTTGTTTGCGGACGTTGAGTGCTTCAGATAGATCTTTCATAAATAACCTGTAGGAGCGGATCTAATCCGCGATTGGGATTCATGCAAGATCATCGCGGATTAGATCCGCTCCTACAGCAAATAGCTTCAAGCCGGGTGCAGGCCGAGGCGTTCAAACAGGGCATCATCCCGTGCGGTATCAGGGTTACCCGTGGTGAGCAGTTTCTCGCCGTAGAAAATAGAGTTGGCACCGGCTAAAAAGCACAGCGCCTGCATTTCATCGCTCATTTCGCTGCGCCCTGCGGACAAACGCACCAGCGCGCGCGGCATCAGGATACGTGCCACGGCAAGGGTGCGAACAAATTCAATGGCCTCTATTTCAGGCTGTTCATCCAGCGGTGTGCCTTCTACCTTTACCAGGCGATTAATCGGCACACTACCGGGATGTTCCGGCAGGTTGGCCAGTTCACACAACATCGACACCCGGTCGTTGCGGTCTTCGCCCAGACCGACAATGCCGCCGCAGCACACGTTAATACCGGCCTCGCGCACATGCGTCAACGTATCCAGGCGGTCGTCGTAGGTACGCGTGCTGATAATCTTGCCGTAGAACTCGGGCGAGGTATCGAGGTTATGGTTGTAGTAATCAAGACCTGCCTGCTTCAACTCAAGCGCCTGCTGCTCGTCGAGCATGCCAAGCGTTGCACAGGTCTCGAGCCCCTCGTCACGCACCCGGCTCACCATCTCCAGTACGCGTTCAAAATTCTTTCCCTTTGGATTGCGCCAGGCAGCACCCATGCAAAAGCGCGAGGCCCCGGCTTCTTTGGCACGAATCGCTGCATCTACCACGTCCTCGACATCCATCAGGGATTCGGGTTCCAGGCCGGCATCATAGTGCACGCTCTGCGGGCAGTAATGGCAGTCTTCCGGACAACCGCCGGTCTTGATGCTCAACAGGGTGCTGACCTGCACGGCATTGGGATCGAAATTCTCCCGGTGCAGACACTGGGCCTTGAACAGCAACTCGTTGAATGGCAACTCGAACAGGGCCTGAACCTCGCTGCGTGACCAGTTATTACGCACAGCATTTTCAGGCTTTTCCGACAGACGGGCAGTTTGTTTATGCATAGATTACAACCAGATGGGCGGGATATTGAGACGAACTATGGGGCCGAACTTTTCAGCTGTCAACCAGAATGGACATTAATGGTTTACAAATAAGCGCTGCGGGGCTGTTGTCACTGTTATTCCCGGGCCGCTGCCGCCTGTGTGGCACAGCCGTGCAGCCGCCGCAACGGCTCTGCCCGGAGTGCCTTGAAGACCTGCCCTGGCTGAACAGTGGCTGTGTCCGCTGCGGCCTGCCATTACCCGCCACCAGCGGCGGTCTGCTCTGCGGGCGCTGTCAACAACAGGCACCCGGCTTTGATCGCACGCTGGCCGCCTTTCACTACCAGCCACCCATCGACTACCTGGTCAAGCGGCTGAAATTTTCCGGCGAACTCGCGCTGTGCCCGTTTTTCTCACATTTGCTGGCAGAACGAGTCAGTGCCCAGGCGGCTCCCCTGCCCGATTTGATACTGCCGGTACCCCTGCACCACACACGTTTGCAAGAGCGTGGCTTTAACCAGTCAACCGAACTGGCGCGGCGTCTCGGGCGCAGCCTGGATATTCAGGTTGATAACCGGCTCTGCACGCGTACCCGCAGCACACATCCGCAATCATTGCTGCCGCGGGCCGAGCGCCACAAAAACATGCGCGGGGCCTTCAGGGTAAACAGGCTACCGGCAGCCAGCCGCGTTGCAATTATTGATGATGTCATGACAACAGGGCTGACCTGCTGTGAACTGGCACGCACTTTAAAGCAGGCAGGTGCAGAACACGTGGAGGTGTGGGTGGTCGCGCGAGCGGGCTACGGCAGAAAGTAGTCGAGGAAAATCCCGAGAAAGACAACGGCACCAAACCAGTTGTTGTTCAAAAAGGCACTAAAACAACCATCACGGTCACGAAAGCGCATCAGGTATTGCTGGTAGACCGCCAGCCCGGCAGCACACACGACACCCAGATAATAGTACAGGCCAAGCCCGGCCTGGTGACCAATCATGAACAGGCAGACCAGCAACATGGCCTGTATCAGGCCAATCAGCTTGAGGTCCATATCGCCGAACAGGATGGCCGTCGATTTTACGCCCAGTACAAGATCATCATTCCGGTCCACCATTGCATACATGGTGTCGTAGGCGGTTGCCCAGAGAATGGTGGCGGTATATATCAGCCAGGCAAGCGGTGGCACCGTGTTTGTCTGGGCCGCAAACACCATGGGCACCGACCAGCCAAAGGCCGCACCGAGGTATACCTGCGGAAGATGGGTCAGGCGCTTCATAAACGGATAACTGGCGGCCAGCCCGACACCGACAAAAGACAGCAATATCGTCAAGCGGTTAAGCATTAAAACAAGGGTGAAGGCAGCCGCACACAACAATGCAAAAAGAAACAGGGCCTCGCCGACCGTGATACGGCCTGCAGCCAGCGGCCGGTCGCGGGTACGTTCCACGTGTTGATCAATGTCCCGGTCGGCAAAATCATTAATCACACAACCCGCTGAACGCATCAGGACAACACCTGCTACAAAGATCAGCAGTACCTCAAAATCCGGATTGCCGTTACTGGAAATCAGCAACGCCCAGAGCATCGGCCACAACAACAGGAAAATCCCGATCGGCCTGTCAAGCCGCATCAGGCTGATGTAATCCCGCACATGATCTACACGTAACATGGGCTCCCCGCAGTCAACGACTTTTCCAGACAGGTCTTGCAGCACCACCGGCAGGAAATTCCGGCAGGAATATTTCACTGACCAGCAACGGCTTGTCTGCAATCCTGAAAACCGAACGCCGCCCCCAGATGTCCCCGGACTGCCGGGACATGTGGCGGGTCGCATCCCGGAACAGGGCCTCGCCAGGTTTGATATTTGCAAGCTCAACACGCTCACGCCGCATTCCCGGGTCCGCAAACAACATGGCACCCAGCGGACGGGTTCCAAGATGCGCAAGGCGCTGCAGCTTGCCACGCATCGAAGTGGCGGGAATGATGGTGCGCGCATAAACCCAGGGCCGGTTACCACACAGCAACTCTACCTGGCGAACGATCGCGCGCTCGCCGTATCTCATGCCGAGCACTTGCGCCTCGTCCAGCCGCGGCGACCCCCATCCCTGCGATAACAGCCGCACCCGGAACCTGCCCGGACACAACTTTTGCAGGCGCAGGGTCAGCGACGCCGGGTCCAGCAGCCAGCCACACAGCCGCACCGGGATAGCCGCACGCAACCAGGACTGGTGCGGTTTCCAGCGGGTAGCGAGCAATCGGGTGTTAGCGGTTTCCAATATTTTTCAGCCTGGGATTTTACCGGGCAGGATTATGACATGTTTTTCAATTACGGAACCGCCATTATCTACACTTCGCCATAGTTCACCGACTCCCCCAACCAGCGACGGATAAGCGGGTCCACATTGCCTGGGTGACTGGCGATCAACCTTGTGGCGGCCGCTTCAACTGCGCCGAGCAGAAACTCGTCACGCAACAGGTCGGCAATATGGAACTGCATTTCGCCGGTCTGCCGTGTTCCCAGCACTTCACCGGGACCGCGCAATTCCATATCACGGCGCGCAATTTCAAAGCCATCGCTGCTTTCACGCAGCACGGCAAGACGTTCGCGGGCATTTTCGGACAGCGGCGGCTGATACAACAGCACGCAACTGCTCTGCTGGCTGCCGCGCCCCACCCGTCCGCGTAACTGGTGCAGCTGTGCCAGGCCGAGCCGCTCCGGGTTCTCTATGATCATCAGGCTTGCATTCGGCACATCCACACCGACCTCGATGACGGTTGTTGCAACCAGCAGGTCGAGATCACCGGCCTTGAAGGCCGCCATGATGGTCTCTTTCTGTGCGGACTTCAGCCGGCCATGCACCAGCCCGATACGTAATCCCGGCAGACTTTCGGCCAGCAACTCAACTGTTTTTTCAGCGGCCTGGCATTGCAGTGCCTCGGATTCCTCAATCAGCGTACATACCCAGTAGGCCTGCTGCCCCGCCAGGCAGGCCTTGTTTACCGACTGGATGATTTCCTCGCGCCGCTCCTGGGGAATCACAACGGTCTTCACCGGCTGCCGGCCCGGCGGAAGTTCATCGATGATCGATGTATCCAGGTCTGCGTAAACCGTCATTGCCAGCGTGCGCGGAATCGGCGTGGCAGTCATCACCAGCTGGTGCGGACGGCTCTTGCCCGCGCGCCCCTTGTCACGCAACGCCAGCCGCTGGTGCACGCCAAAGCGGTGCTGTTCGTCGATGATCACGAGACCCAGCCTGGCAAACTCTACTTCCTCCTGAAACAGTGCATGGGTACCAATCGCGATACCGGCTGCACCACTGCCAATCGCCTCCAGTGCAGCCGCACGGGCCTTGCCCTTTGTCTTGCCCGCATGCCAGACAAGGCTCACATCAAGTGCTGCCAGCCATTCACTAAAACTCCGGTAATGCTGTTCGGCGAGCAACTCGGTCGGGGCCATCAAGGCAACCTGGTAGCCGGCCTCGACAGCTATTAGAGCCGCGGAGGCGGCAACCACGGTCTTGCCGGAACCGACATCGCCCTGTACCAGGCGTGCCATTGGATGTGAACGGGCAAGGTCCTGCGCTATCTCGCTGTTCACACGTGTTTGTGCGGCGGTCAGTGTAAATGGCAAAGACTTTATATACCTTGCTACCAGTTGTTTCGGTCCCGCAAGAACCGGGGCGGCAGTATGCTGTGCTCGCAAGCGTACACGCCGCAAACTAAGATGATGCGCCAGTAACTCTTCAAACGCGAGCCGCTGCTGTGCCGGGTGACTGCCTGTAATCAATGACTCGACCCGGGCATTCACCGGTGGCCGGTGCACATAACGCAAGGCGGCCGCCAGTGATGTCATTTTGAATTCCGCCACCAGCTCCGCGGGCAACCAGTCAACCAGGCAATTCGCATGGCCGTCATCCAGGTAGTGCAGGGCCTGTTCCGTCAGTGCCCGCAGGGTCAGTTGGTGCACGCCTTCGGTTGCCGGGTAAACCGGTGTCAGGTGGTCTTCGGCCACGACCGGCGTGTCCGCATCAAGCAGCTGGTACTCGGGGTGGATCATTTCCATGGTTGCGGCACCCTTGCGTGCTTCGCCATAGCAGCGGATGCCCCGGCCACGCTCGAAACCTGCCTTTTGCGCTGCATTGAAATGAAAGAACCGCAGCATCACGGCACCGGTACCGTCACTGATACGCACCAGCAATGAGCGTCTACGACCAAAGCGCACTTCTGCCAGCTCCACCTCTCCCTGCACGACCACATGCTCGCCGTGGCGCAACGCACCCATCGGCACCACCCGGGTACGATCTTCATAACGCATCGGCAAGTGGAACAAAACGTCCTGGACAGTGCGAATACCCAGGCGTTCGAGCCGGGCCGCAACACGCGGACCGACACCTTTGAGTGCCGTTACCGGGAGATTATCGAGCCTGTCAGCTATTACTTTCGAATTCATTCGGAGCGTAGTTCTAGCATTTTGTAGGAGCGCTTCGCATCCGCGATTGATGTCCCTGCATAAACCCCATCGCGCTTGCGAAGCGCTCCTACAAAATGCCTTCAAATCGTTGCGTTAAGTTATGTAGCCCGGATAGAGCGCAGCGAAATCCGGGCTACGACACATGGGATGGCTTTAACTCAGCTCCAGCACCGCATCCATTTCCACCTGTGCACCTTTTGGCAGGGATGCCACGCCGATGGCAGCGCGTGCCGGGTACGGTTCCCTGAAATAGCCGGCCATGATTTCGTTCACCAGTGCGAAATTTCCGAGGTCAACCAGGAAGACATTCAACTTGGCCACATCATCCAGTGAGCCACCCGCAGCCTCTGCAACGGCAGAGAGGTTATCGAACACACACCTGATCTGTGCCCCCATGTCACCCTCCACCAGTTCCATGGTTTCCGGGACCAACGGGATCTGGCCGGACATATAAACGGTGTTGCCGCAGCGAACGGCCTG
>Ga0070723_10000203_pt1 | contig 15362 bp, 14 predicted proteins | sample tdAd002_FD_67277 | JGI IMG/M metagenome (GOLD analysis project Ga0070723, IMG submission 67277) | Marine sediment microbial communities from the Atlantic coast under amendment with organic carbon and nitrate - tdAd00.2 | ecosystem: Environmental > Aquatic > Marine > Coastal > Sediment | place...
CGCCGTTCAATGTCGAAATCACAACCCGGCCATCACCGTCGCCTTCACTAAAGCTCAGCTCCCAGCCAGGAGTGTATTTGCTCGTTCGCTCCGCTTTCGGTCCAAAGCAATTGTCGATATCGCCGTTAAACGTATCGATATCGAATTTGGCGGATACGCTGCCACTGAACAATACGTCTACGTCACCGTTAACCGTATCGATAGTCAGTTTGCCGCCTTTGCGTAGCTCGGCCTGGAAGATGATGTCACCATTGACGGAATTCAGGATCGCACGATCGAAAGAGCCCTCATCTACGATAACGTCACCACTGACCGCCTCTCCTGATACGGCACCTGCGACACGAAACAGGGCGACGTCGCCTGACACGGTGGTCGCGGAGGTTTCGGCATCTTTACCCTGGCCAGTTACATCAACATCGCCGCTAACCGATTCAGCCGATACATCATTGCCCGCGACTTCGGTGTCGATATCACCACTAACCGTATGCAGCGTCTGTTCGCCATTCACTTCTTCGACGTCAATATCAGCACTAACTGCCGTTACATCGATGGAGCTTTCCGACGGCACGCGAATCGTCAAATCGCTCGCGACCTTGCTGCTGCTGTGCTGCGGAACCTTGACCTTGACCAGCACTTTATCGCCGTTACGTTCCACCACCAGCTCTTCGACTCTTTCGCCGAGCTCGCCCGTGACTTCGACGCTATTGCGCGACCAGCCATAAACTTCAACCGAGCCCGCAATGTTAATGATGTCGACATGGCCATTCGGTGCCGCATCGATTGTCTCATTAACATCTTCGGCGCTCGCCGGCAGCGCCAGCAATACACCAAACGTCGCTATCAAATACTTGCCAATCAACTTGTTCACAACTCACCTCTTTCCGCGCAGCGTCATTTCCGCGCTCTAAATATCTTTTCGTGACATGACATGTTGTGTCAGTCCACCCACTTGTTGCATCAATGCCAGCTCTTCGTGGTACGTCTTCAGCAATAACTCTTGCAACAAAGCATTGTCTGGTTCCTTCTCCAGCGCCTCATTAATCTGCGTAATTGCACCGCGGATCATCGCCAGGTTTACCTCGACGTCTTCTCGTGCCTCGGGAGACAGTCGCGCAAGCTCCTCATCAAGCTGTGCCGCAAGATCGCCGTGCGCCTCCTGGTATTCCACGCCGAGAACATAGTTGTTACCAAAAGATGCCTGCTCAAACACCAGTCCTGTCGGCACGACCTCAATGATCTGCACTCGGTCCTTTGTCGCAACGTAGGTCAGGCTCGACGATGCTGCTATCAAGAGAACAACTGCTGCCGCTTGGGCAAACATCGGCGTCCAGCGTGAGCGTTGCGGTTGCGAAATCGCTACGGCGATTTCGGGCCACAAGTCCCGCTCCGGGTTGATCTCGGTTGACAAGTTGCTCGCTGTCGCGATCAGTTTGTCGTCTCGTTCAATGTCGTTCATGCCTCAAACCCTTCTTTCTGTAACTGTTGCACCAGGAGTCGGCGCGCTCTGTGTAACTGCGCCTTACTCGTGCCCGGCGCAATGCCGAGCATGCTGCTTGCCTCATCGTGGCTGTAGCCGTATACCGCAAACAATACGAATACATGCCTCGCACCTTCCGGAAGCCGGTCCACCGCGTCTGACAGGTCCCTGAGCTCGCCCGTGTCTGTAACAAACGTCGGCGAAACTGACGTTTCTGTAGCGACCTGGATGCGATCTTGTTCCCGCTTCGACTTTCGTATCCGGCCAAGCACTGAATTGACTGCGATGCGGTGCAGCCAGGTTGCGAACGCACTGTCGCCACGAAACCTGTCGAGCTTGTCCCATGCCTGGATAAACGCATCTTGTGTACAGTCCTCCGCTTCTGCGACGTTGCCCGTCATGCGCAGGCAAAGTCCGTAAACCTTGTCGATATGCATGCGGTACAGGGACTCAAATGCCTTTGCATCCGAGCATTGCGCCCTGGCAATGCAGTCAGCTTCGTCTGTGATCCCTGGCTTGTTCAGAGCAACCATCTGGGGACTATAGTCGCTGACCGTTGCTGTCAAAAGCGCTTCCAATGAACAAATCTCCGCTATATCTGACATTTGGATGTCCACGAGGGGTGTTTGGTTTAAAGGTCGAGGTCTCAAATCACACAAAAAATGGCTTAACCACCTGTCATTGAACGCATTTCTGGTATTATTCGCGTGGCCCGTCACGACAATGGCCCCCACTGGCAGCACAACAAGAAAAGGAATTATGGCAGGGCATTCGATTCTCTATCTCGGCCGCGGTGAGTTCGCTGCTGACTATCTGAGCGAACTAGAAACTCTTCCTTTCTGCGCCTTGCTGACGCGCACGGCAAAGCTTGAGGTGCCCGCCGACGCCCCGTCAGTGCTCGATATCGTGCTGCTCGAAGCAGGCCCGACGATCGCTCAATCCGGCACTTCACTTGCCGAGTTGATCAACTCGCTAGACGATCATCCTGTCATCGCTTTGACGACCAAGGACCGTGAACACCGCGGAATTGCTGCCGTTCGCGCCGGAGCGCAAGCCTATATTTGTGTCGATGATATTACGGTCGAAGGGCAGGAAGCCGTTTTCGAACATGCGGTTCAACGCCATTGCCTGCAACATCGACTGTCCGACACAGACGTTACCGTGTTGTCGATCCTGCGCAACATCAACGATGGCGTAATCGTTGTCGATCAGCATGGCCATGTACTCGACATCAACCCGGCCGCACGCACCATCCTCGGCCTGGGTCCGCGCATGCAGCCCGACGCCACCTGGGGCCAGATGTTCTGTTGCATCGATGAGAACGGTGACAACTATCGCAATTCTGCGGATTTACCGCTGGTTCGCGCGCGAAGCGGTGAGAAATTTGCCAATCAGAACGCCATCTATCGAATGCCCGAGCAGCCCGACACGATGCTGTCGGTCAACGGTCAGGGTCTCTACGATGGCAATCGCGAACTGGTCGGCGGCGTAATCACCTTCCGCGACGTTACCGATGCCGCGAAAAAGACCAGCGAGCTGGAGAAGCTCGCGCAGTATGACGAACTCACAAGCCTGCCGAATCGCGGTTTATTTACAGAGACACTCGCAAGAGCAATCGGTCGCAGCCAGCGCAAGTCGGCTCCGCTCGCCGTGCTGTTCATCGATCTCGACCGCTTCAAGTCAGTCAACGACACACTCGGTCACGATATCGGTGATGCCCTCCTTCGCCAGGTCGCAGGGCGACTGCGCAAGAATCTTCGCATAGGCGATTTCTCGGGTCGCTGGGGCGGTGACGAATTCGTCGTTTGCCTTGAAGATTTCGGTGAGTCGGGTAACGCAGCTGCGGCAGCGCAAAAGCTGTTGCTGGTGTTGTCCGAGAAGTACGAAATTGGCAATAGCGAGGTTTATGCGACGCCGAGCATCGGCATCGCAATCTATCCCGAGTCGGGCGAGGCTGCAGATCGCCTGATCAAGGCTGCGGATCTCGCGATGTATGAAGCGAAGAAACGCGGCGGCGGGCGTTTCCAGTATTACTCACATGCGTTGAATACCAAACTCGAACAACGCGAAGAGCTCGAGGTTGGGTTACGGCATGCGCTCGTGCGACATGAATTTGCTTTGCACTACCAGCCGCGCATCGATTTGAATACTGGCCGGTTAATTGGTCTTGAAGCGCTACTGCGCTGGGAGCATCCGCGATTCGGATTGTTGCCGCCAGGGCGATTCCTGCCAATCCTGGAAAGTAGTGGGCTAATTCACTCTGCTGGCGAGTGGGTCATCGCCACTGCGTGCAGGCAGCTCGCTGCATGGCAGCGTCAGTTTGAATTGCCCGATCTTTCGCTTGCAATCAATCTGTCACCACAACAACTTATGCACAAACGGCTCGTAGATGCCGTTGCTGAATCACTATCCAACACGGCGATCGATCCGGGCTGTATCGAACTCGAGATCGGTGATGGCGACATTGTCCGCAAGCGTACGAATGAACTCAGCACGCTACGATCTTTACGCAAGCTCGGCGTACGCATATCTCTGGATCATTTCGGCACACGCGACGTGTCGTTCGAATCACTCGACAACGGTTATATCGACAGCTTCGTGCTTGATCAGTCACTCATCGCCGACGTCGATGAAAACGACAGCCATCAACGTATCGTTCGCGCCGCCATCGCGATGGCACGGGGTCTCGATATTGAAGTTGCCGCGGAAGGTGTTGAGACGCTGACGCAACTTGAATTCCTGCGCAGCTGCAATTGCGATCTCGCTCAGGGCTTTTTGATCAGCCGACCGATTCAACCCGAGAAAGTATCGGCGATACTCCGATCAGAAATCGCGGGTACGCGCTTGCTTGCCAGAGGGATGCCGTAAAAGTTCGATAAGACCTGCGAGAGGGATGCTTATCGAACGAAGTAAAGCGGACCGCAGGGAGCTCCCGTCAAGCGGGACCGAGGCATGAGTGAGAGAAGCATCCCGAGCGCAGTGTCGTGCAGCGCGACATTGTCGCCCGGTCCCAGTAGAATCCACGTGCCAATCGAATGCGCCTTCGTACTGTTGGTACGGCGGGCTCCTACAGGCGGGTTCCTACGTCGCTTCACCGCAATTCCAACAAGCCGCAAACTGTCCCTCGTTTTCTTCACCGCACTTGCTGCACGTCCAGGATCGTTGTGGGCTCTCGTCGGTTATCGCTGCATGAATTAGCTGCTTCGCCCTGTCATAGTCGAGGTCGTTGACAACCCACAACTCCGGCCAGACTTCGACAAATGGCATCTCGCCAACAATCGATCCCAGATGTTCATTCTTTATCCGGCTAGCGATTCCCTCACTTTCAAGTACGTTCTTGAAGTGATTTATGGTGATCAAAGATTCTGACGATGTCAGTTTCTTCATTTGCCACCGAGCAGCTGCAAGAACGCCTTCGGGTCGCCGCCCTCTTCCAGAATTTCGACCAGAGCCGACCCTACGATAGCGCCTGACACATGCGCGCCAACATTCGCAACATCGGCTGCTTCGCGAATACCAAAGCCAGCGCACACCGGAATCTCCGAGGCTGCCGACACTTTGCCGAGATACGCAGCCAGGTCGTCGGGCAAGCCGGCATCACCGCCTGTGATACCGGTAATTGTCACGGCATATACAAAACCACGCGAGGCCTTGCAGAGCGTCTCGAGTCGATCGTCCGGAGTAGCCGGCGTCACGAGCTGAATCAGACCGAGCCCCTCTTCTTCCAGTGCCCGCCTCAATTCATCGCACTCTTCGTACGGCAAGTCCGGAACAACAAACGCACACACGCCGGTCGCGCGTGCACGCTTGGCCAGCCTGGTGTAACCAAAAGCGAGCAGAGGATTCAGGTAAGACATCATGACCAGCGGCGTGCCCAGATCGCCAGCCATCTCGAGTTCGCTGAATATCCATTCCAGGCTCACGCCGTTTTGCAGGGCCACAAAACTCGAACGTTGAATCGTCATGCCATCCGCCATCGGGTCGGAGAACGGAATGCCCAGCTCAACAACGTCTCCAATCCTTGCGATTGACTTCAAGGTATTAATGAATTCACCAGGTTCCGGGTAGCCGGCCGTTATAAACGGCACCAGCGCCGGCCGATGACTGTTATTCGCCGCTTTGATCGCCGCGGTTAACTTTTCATGCAGTGGCATGGGTTCGAATCCTCGCCGGGTACTTTGTCAGTGTCGGCATGTCTTTGTCGCCACGCCCGGAGTTGCCTATCAACACACGCTTTCCCGGATTTTCCTGTGACCATTTGCGTGCAGACGCGTACGCGTGCGACGTTTCAAGCGCTGTGAGAATGCCCTCTGTTTCACAAAGTTCTTCAAGCGCCTCGAGCGATTCATCATCCCGTGCCGAGACGTAGGTAACCCGCCCGGTTGCCTGGAGCAAGGCATGCTCCGGGCCAACGCCCGAGTAATCGAGGCCGGCAGATATCGAGTGCGTTTCCTGCACCTGTCCGTCGTCATCCTGCAGAATCATCGTGTATGAGCCCTGCAGCACACCCGGTGTGCCGGTCGCCAGTGTCGCAGCGTTCTCACCAAGGCCATCGCCGGTGCCACCAGCCTCGACGCCGATGAGTTCGATATCGTCTCCGAGCAGGGGATAGAAAAGCCCGATCGAGTTTGAGCCACCACCGACACAAGCGAAAGCGACATCCGGCAAACCGCCCGCCTGGTCGAGCATTTGTTGTCGCGCCTCTGTGCCGATGACGGATTGCAACTCGCGCACCAGGTATGGATACGGATGTGCGCCGACTGCGGAGCCGAGCAGGTAGTAAATGCCTGCCGGGTCGGTGACCCATTTGCGCAAGGCCTCATCGATAGCCGCGCGCAAGGTCTTGTCTCCGGTTTCCACCGTGACGACTTCTGCGCCAAGGCGATGCATGCGATCGACGTTCGGTGCTTGCCGCTCGATATCCACGGCACCCATATAAACGCTGCATGGCAGACCAACGCGCGCGCACGCTGCTGCAGACGCCACACCGTGCTGCCCGGCGCCCGTTTCGGCGATGACGTGCTTCGCGCCAAGCCGTTTGGCCAGTAGTGCCTGGCCAATCGCATTATTGATTTTGTGCGCCCCGGTATGTGCGAGATCTTCACGCTTGAGCCATACGTCCGTGCCCCAGCGCTTGCTCAACTGCGGGGCGTGGCTAAGTGCCGTTGGCCGCCCAACCCATTCGCGTAATTCTCTGCGATATTCATTCTGAAAGTCCGGGTCATGCAAATACTCGCGAACTCCCGCCTCGAGACGATCAAACGCCGGCACCAACGTTTCAGGAACGTATCGTCCACCGAACGGCCCGAAGCGACCACGGTCATCCGGCAAGTCTCCTTTGATTGAAGCTTCGAGAAGCGCGCTTGCCTCTTCTGCTCCCAGCTGCGACTTCATTAGTTGTTCTCCGTGGCGCGGACTGCGCCAATAAACTCTCGTATCAATTCAATATCCTTCCGTCCCGGGGCCGACTCCACTCCACTTGATACATCGACACCCCAGGCGTTTGTCGTCTGGATTGCCTCAGCAACGTTACCTGCAGCAAGACCGCCAGCCAGGATCATGCGACCCCGATCAGCCAGGGCAGCCGCGCGCGACCAGTCAACAGTCTCGCCCGCGCCACTGATTAGGCCTTCGTAAACGAATACTTCAGGCAGGTCATCCGCGTTACCGCCCTCGCGAATGACTGGCCAGGTCAAGACCTGTGGCGGCACATCAAGTCCCGCAAGATCCTCGACGTCAGTCTGCAATACATCGGGCGCAAACCCTTCCAGGACTGCGCGCCACTCTTCATTTGCCGGGTGACGCATGACCGCAACACGTTGCACGCCGGCGGGTATATTCTGCACAGCGGCGCTTGCTTGTTCCGGACTGACCTTGCGTACTGATTCGGCAAACACGAAGCCCAGAGCATCCGCTCCGGCTTCGACCGCTGCCGCGGCCGTCTCCGCGTCACACAGACCACAGATTTTGACGAACACACTCATGCCATGACCCTCACGCTTCCGGCCTCACGCATTGCCATAATCAGGGACGCCGGATCGTCGCTACGCATGAGTGCGGTTCCGACGAGCGCGAGTCTGTAGCCAAGCTCGGCCACACTCGCTGCATCGTCCGCATCATGCAGACCGCTCTCTGCGACGCAGTAGCCGGCCGGTAGGTCCGCAGCGAGCTTCGCGAGGCGATCAGGATCGACATGCAGCGTGCGCAGGTTTCGGGTGTTGACGCCAAACAGCAATTGACCGCGTTCCACACACTGCCGGTCCGGTGAATTATCAAGCAATCGGGATGCTCGCACGAGGTCGTCAGAGTCGAATGACTCCAGCAAAACAAACATGCCGTGCTCGGTCGCGCAATCGAGCATTTCCCTGAGCCTGGCGTCGGAGAGCATCGTAACAATCAACAGCACGCCGCTGGCGCCGGCCTTACGAGCCTCGAGAATCTGCACGGGATCAACCAGGAAGTCCTTGCGCATAACCGGCGTATCCGGAACTGCGGCCACAACTTCTTCCAGGTGCTCCAGCGATCCGGAGAACTTGTCCGGCTCGGTGAGTACGGAAATCGCCGCAGCCCCGCCAGTCGCATACGCCAGCGCGCGCGCGGCACGATCGCTATCAGGTGTCGCAAGATCACCCTCAGCCGGCGAACGGTCCTTTATCTCTGCTATGACATCGAAGTCGCCAAGTGTCAGTGGCACAAGCGGCTTGTCGAAGTCAGCGGCCGAAAACCGGCCTGCTGCCGCCGCCCGCTCAGCGCTGGATATCGCCATTGTCTGCAGAAAGTCGCCCATCAAACCTGGAAATGTCCTCGCAGTCGCTCGAGCAGCGTGGCTGCATCGCCGTTGTCGATTGCGGCGGCCGCCATCTCCACGCCCTGCTTTGCGTCACTGGCGCTACCTTGTACCTCGAGCACCAGCGACGCGCCCATCAGAAGCGCATCCCGGTGAGGTCCTTTGTCTTCCCCGGTAAACACACGGATCAGCTCGTTCGCATTGTACTCCGCGTCACCCCCGGTCAAGTCTTCCGCAGAACATCGCTTGAAGCCGTAATCCTCCGGTGTGCGAGTCGTCTCACTTACGTTGCCGGGCACCACATCAAACAGCGCAAACTCACCCACCGGTGTGGCTTCATCCCAGTTTGGCGTTCCGTGCACCACGAACGCACGCTCGATCGGCATTCCGGCGAGCGCATCGGCCATCAATCCTGCGGCATCCAGGCTCCAGGCCCCTATCAGTTGAAAAGGCGGTGCGGCCGGATTTGTTAGTGGCCCCAGCATATTGAACACCGTGCGAACCGACAGCGCGCCACGTACCGGCACCACTGCCTTCATCGCCGGGTGATAAGCGGGTGCAAACAGGAAAGTAAATCCTGTCGCTTCGAGACAGGTTACAGCTTCTTTTTCGTGCAATGGCAACGGCATGCCAAGGCATTCGAGCATGTCGGCACTGCCTGAACGGCTCGATACCGAGCGATTGCCGTGTTTAACGACCCTTGCACCGCACGCGGCTGCAAGCAGCCCCGTACCGGTCGATAAATTCAGACTGCCCGAGCCATCACCGCCTGTGCCGACCGTGTCGACTGTCGGCGTGCCGTCCGGAATAACCGGATGCACTGCCAGGTCGCGCATAGCGGTAGCAAAGCCACGAATTTCGTCGGGTGTTTCGCCCTTGGCGCGCAGGCCCGCGAGCAAGGCACCTGCCAGCGCCGCCGACATTTCGCCGGATGCCAGCTTGTGCATGAGTTCGTTCGCCTGCCGCTCAGTCAGCGAAATGCCATCGAGCAAGCGATCAAGCAGTGCACTGAATTCCTTGCTCATGATTTGCTCGTCCGGAGAAAATTGGCCATGAGTTTGTCGCCTTCGGGGGTTAGCACGCTCTCGGGGTGAAACTGTACGCCCTCTAGTGGCAGCACCTTGTGGCGCACACCCATGATCTCACCACGATCTGTCTCGGCTGTCAGCTCCAGTACACCAGGCAGCGATTCCTGTTTAGCGCAAAGAGAATGATAGCGGCCAACTTCGAAAGGCTGCGACAGACCATCATAAATTGTCTTGCCATCGTGTTTCGCCATGGAGGTCTTGCCGTGCATCAGCCGATCCGCGCGTACGATATCTCCGCCGAAATGCTGGACAAGACACTGGTGGCCGAGGCACACGCCGAGCACTGGCACACGCTCGGCAAAGGCAGCTATCATTTCGAGAGATACACCGGCATCTTCGGGGCGACCGGGGCCTGGCGAAATGACGAGATGCGTCGGTTCGAGTTGTACTGCTTCTTCGACGGTAATTGCGTCGTTTCGATAGACCATGACTTCCGCACCCTGTGCTGCAAAAGCCTGTACAAGGTTGTAGGTAAACGAGTCGTAGTTGTCGATCAGCAACATGCGCACTTACAAACCCTCCCCGGCAATTTCCAGCGCACGCCTCAGTATGGCGCTTTTCGCGAGCACCTCACGATACTCGTTCTCCGGCACAGAATCGGCGACGATGCCAGCACCCGCCTGAAAGCTGTACTCCTCACCCGAAAAGACGAGTGTACGAATCGTTATCGCCTGATCCATGTCGCCGGAGAGACCGAAGTAACCTGCGGTTCCGGCATATAGACCGCGTCCCGTGTTCTCCATCTCCTCGATGATCTCCATCGCACGGACTTTGGGTGCACCGACCAGTGTCCCGGCCGGAAAACTCGCTGCAAAGAGATCGAACTGATCGAATTCATCCGCCAGCTCGCCCTGCACGCCGCTCACTATGTGCATTACGTGACTGTAGCGCTCGATAGAACGGTACGGGTCTACATGCACGGATCCGGCGCTGGCTACTCGTCCGAGATCATTGCGCGCAAGATCGACGAGCATCACATGCTCGGCCGCCTCTTTCGGATCCGCAAGCAGCGCTTGTTCATTTGCAATGTCCTCTTCCGTGGAAGCGCCGCGGGGCAACGTTCCGGCAATCGGCCTTAGCGATGCTGTTTTGCCGTGCAATTTGACCAGCGCCTCTGGTGATGACCCGACAACCTGCAGGTCACCAAATTCAAAAAAGAACATGTATGGCGAAGGATTCAGCAAGCGCAGTGCGCGGTACACCTCGAATGGCGACACATTCGATTGGCCGCGAAACAGCACGGAGATCACGATTTGGTAGATATCTCCTGCTGCGATGTATTCCTTGCAGGCTTCTACTCGCTCACAGAACTCTTCCTCACTGAAGCTCGCCTCTGCTATTGAAGTGTTGACGGCGGGCCGGCTGTTTGGCACGGGCCCTCGCAGGCAGCTAATAACATCAGCGCGCAGTTTTTTGCGCTCTTCCTCCGGACCATCGTGCAACAACGCGACACGACGCGTGAGGTGATCGAAAACGAGCAGTGATGTTGGCGCGACAAATGCTGCGTCGGGAAGATTAGTCTGCGGCGCCGTGTCATTGGGCAGGCTTTCAAACAATCGTACGACGTCGTAACCGGATACGCCGACAAGTCCGCCCGCAAACGGCAGTCCTTCAACGGCTGGTCCTGGTCTGGGCGCGGCGCCCAGAGCGCGGCGAAGCGCGTCAAGATATTGCCGCTGCGTCGCGGGCCGTGGCTCACTCTCGCCGTTGACGTGCAACGCACTATCGTCCATGCGAACTTCGAGGGCGTCGCCAAAACCCAGAAAGGAATAACGCGCAAGTCGCTCGCCTCCCTCGACGCTCTCGAGCAGGAATCGTGGCTGCAAATCACGCAACTTCAGATAAGCCGAAACAGGCGTATCGAGATCTGCCGCTATGTCAAAAGGTGCTTCCACAAGACTATTTCCACAAAAAAAGAAGCCCATCTCCACGCTTGCGGAGATGGGCTTCTGCTGTATTTGCTCAACTAATAATCAGCCAGCAGCCCTCTCCTTGCGGGGCAGCCACCACCAGTTATTGCTGTGCGATACGTTCATGCAGGCGAGTATTACTGTCGTCTCAGTGCAGGTCAACGGTTGCGCGTGAAACTCTCTCGATCGCCCGCTGGGGCGGGCTCCTACAGTTGATAGAAGATAGCCGGGGCGGCGCCTACAGTGGATAGAGGACGGGCAATAACAGCGAGAACCCTACCCACATGATTATGGTCAACGGGATGCCCACTCGCAGAAAGTCTGTGAACTTGTAACCGCCTGCGCTCAGGATCAACAGGTTCGTCTGGTAACCGTATGGCGTTGCAAAGCTCATGTTGGCACCGAACAATACGGCGAGGATAAACGGTTCGGGACTAACGCCAAGTTGCTGGGCGATACTAATGGCGATCGGTGTTCCGATGACTGCGGCGGCATTGTTTGACACGATATTGGTCATCAACGTCATTAGCAGCAGAAACGCGCTTAATATCATCGCCGCTGGAAGCCCGGACGCAGCACCAACGAAACTGAGGGCAAGAAAATCGGCCATTCCCGTGCCTGTCAGGGCTTTGCCAAGCGCAAGAGCCGCGACGATGATCATGACTACCGGGATCGACAGCGCCGTCGCCGCGTCCCGCCAAGCCAGACAGCCTGTAACGATCATCAGGCCGAGTCCGACGATTGCACTGACAGAGATCGGCATGATGCCCAGAGCGGCAGCAAGGACAACGAAGCCCATGATCGCAAGCGCACGTTTTGCATTATGCGTGTGCGGCAGGTTCGTTGTTCCGTCGAGCACGAGCATGGAACCACTGTCTTTGAGTTTCGATATGGCTTCATCCGAGCCCTGCACGAGCAAAACATCACCTGCGCGCAGACGAATCATGTTCAGGTCGCCCGTCACTTGCGAACTTGGTGCGCGAGCGCGATGCAGTGCAAGCGGCATCAACCCGTAACTGCTCGTGAAGCGAGCACCAGCGAGACTGCGTAAATGCAGCGGCGAACCGCGAGTGACCACGACTTCAGCGAGTTGCTGGCCCTCGGCCTTGAGTGGGGTTTGCTCATCAACCGGGTGTTCAACATCGGAAATATTGAAAAGCGTCGCGCCAAGCAACTGCTCCCAAAATTTGAGGTTTTCAGGTGAGTCCTTAACAAACAGTCGGTCACCCGGCTGTAAGATGACCGACGGCAGTTTCGCGAGAACCAGCGATTCGCTGCGTTGAATTTTATCAATACGCATCTGCCCATCGGCTTTCGCCAGTACTTCCGAGAGCGCCTTGCCGTCAGCAAAACCGCCCTCCTTCACATGTAACTGTGCACTGAATACCCGTGGCGTCGTGTCATCCATGGGTGGGGCACGATCCGGCAATAACCTTGGCGCAACGAGCCACAGAAACAGCAAGGCTGCTCCGCCGACAATTGCGACCGGCAATACCCACTCGAACATCGTGAACTCGTGCATGCCGAGGTCCTGCGAAATACCGACAACCAGCAGGTTGGTCGACGTGCCGATTGTGGTGGACATGCCGCCGACAATTGTGGCCAGCCCCATCGGCAGCATCACTCCCGACACCGGGAACTTCGACCGCAAAGACGCGCCAACAAGAATCGGCATCAGTAACACAACGATAGGTGTGTTGTTCATGAACGCGCTGAGAATAGCGCCGGCTACCAAAGTTACCAGCAACGCGAGCACGGGCCGTGTAGACCAGGCGCGGCCGACGACGTTGGCTAGTGGCTGCAGGGCACCCGTGGTCTCGAGCGCCTTACCAACCATCATTAATGCGCAAATGGTGACAAGCGCTTCGTTGCCGAATCCTGCAAAAAAGTCAGCGGCCCTGAGAGCTCTTTCCCCGTCGCGTACGTACGGGACCAGCTCGAAACCCAGGACGAGGATAATCAGAATCGCGAGTGAGGATGACTCGAGCGGAATCCGGTCGCGCGAAAACAGGTACAGCGCAAGGACCGTCAGGACCAGTACAGCAATGCCATGGGCGTCGGGTGTCATCGCTCGCACCGTATCCTAGTTCATATTCGCTCTGCAATCTGGCGTGAAACGTCTCTTTGCTGTAATACCGCCCATGCCCGCTGATGGAAGGTCTTGAATTGGCTGACACCCCAATGTGACAGCCCTGGTGGGCGCGAAAACGAGGCAGCATCAGCGTAATTCAGCAACGGCAGCAGATCAGCGTAGCGGAAGTCTGCCGGCTCATTTGCCGGAAAGACCGACCACGGCGACAACACAAGCAGGTTGCGATGCCTGATCGCAGCCACCTCCAGCGCTTCGCACCACCGCGTGCGCCAGCCGTTGCGGATCTGCCCTCTTGGCAATGCGCGACTCGGGTCTGTTTGCTCAAGAGCCGGAACGTTGCCGGTTCTCCTCGCTGCTGCCCGCGATTTCTGCAGCAGCACATCTTGTATCCAGCTCAGCAATTCACACTGATCTTTCAGGCTGGCAAAGAACGTCGGATCCTGTTTGCGCCGCTGCGCAAGATCACCGAATCCGGTCAGAATGATCGCGAGCCGTCGGTTCAGCCAGGCATCGTGCCGCATCCTGGCCGTTGGCCAGTCCACAGAGTCGTGCAACAGGTCGCCGATATCGATGCAGCTACATAAGGCGTGTTCGACAGCACCTTCGCGAAGAAATCCGCCGGCGTCCGCGAACCGTGAAATGTCCATTCGCATAGGCAGCCAGGCCGTGCCGGCCGGCACCTGGACTGCGGTATCCGGCAGGATGCCGGTGGCGATCTCCGCGGACAGCAATGCGCACGGCGAATACACTGCCGGGGCGAAGGCCGTCTGAACATTACGGCTTGTGCAAACCTGCCAGAGCTGCGGCCAGAACAGGTCATGCTGTCTACGCTCATGGCATGACTCACCAGCCTGCATTGTGGCCTGGCCCGGGAGGAGATGAATCAGGCCATCGCCGAGTTGTTCGCGACGAATCCGCCACGCGGCTTGCGGCGCCAGCACCTGCGCATCGACGACGATCTCGACACGATCTGGCGACGCGGTAGCGTCGTTCGTGGCAGCGCGCAAAATCTTACACACCCCGGAAAAGGCGGCATGCGCATCGCTTTCTTCACCGAGGCCGCAAACTGACGCTGACAACCGCAGGCCTTTGATCAGAACATCGAAAACCTGTTGTCTGAGCTGTGCCGATGCAACATCGGACGCCAGGCTTGATCGCGCGTCCACCACCAGCGTCACATCGCTGACCGGCACGCCATCGCTGTCAACGCTTGACGGCAAATCCACCCCGGCAAGTTCCAATTCACGGCATAGCTGCCCAGTATGACCCGGGCCGAATCCGTTCGGCACATGATCGCTGTTAACAGCCATCCTCGGCATTGTCGATGTTGCAGCCGGACTGCACTTGCAGCTTATCTGGGCACTTTGACGAGATTTTGATAACTTGTAAAAATTAAGCCTACCGAGATCCCCCCATGCCCTCTTTTGACGTCGTAAGTGACTTTGATGCTCACGAGGCCAGCAATGGTGTCGACCAGTCCAATCGCGAGGTCAATACACGATTTGACTTCAAGGGCACTGGCTCCAAATACGAATTGGAAGCGCAGATCATCTCTCTGACGACCCAGTCTGATTTTCAGCTCAAGCAGATGCTCGACATTCTGCGCAAGAAGCTCGCGAAGCGCGGCATCGACATCGCCTGCCTTGAGGAAAAGGAGCCGGAGTTCAGTGGTAGCGAGGCCCGGCAACAGGTGATCATGCGCAAAGGCATCGAAACCGATCTCGCGAGAAAACTCGTTAAGCTCGTAAAGGGTAGTAAAATAAAAGTCCAGGCCGCCATTCAGGGCGACAAGCTGCGCATCAGCGGCAAGAAGCGTGACGACCTGCAAGCTGTAATTGCTCTATTGAAAGATGCTGACGTCGATCTGCCGCTACAATACGAAAACTTCCGCGACTAAAGAAACCAGACAATGAGTACCGGGGTACACAAGGCCTTGCGCCGTCAGGACATTACGTTCGAGGACAAGGATCAGGCCCTGCGCGACGACGTGCGCACGCTGGGCGCAATG
>Ga0070723_10000205_pt1 | contig 15258 bp, 11 predicted proteins | sample tdAd002_FD_67277 | JGI IMG/M metagenome (GOLD analysis project Ga0070723, IMG submission 67277) | Marine sediment microbial communities from the Atlantic coast under amendment with organic carbon and nitrate - tdAd00.2 | ecosystem: Environmental > Aquatic > Marine > Coastal > Sediment | place...
AGGCCGTATACCGTTTCAGTGGGATAGGCGATTATTCCGCCGTCTTCAATGTGGCGCAGTGCTTCACGGATGTTCCAGTTCACGTATCGCTGGTTTCCTTGTCCGCTTTTTCTGCTTTTGGTATCGGTTCATCCCAGGGTTCCACGAATTTGCAGTCCTGCTGCGGGCAGACGCGCTGGGTGCCGGAGCGCTTGGTGGTCTTGATGGATGTAATCGGCCAGTGACATTTCGGGCAGGGTTGCGCCAGTGGCATGTTCCAGATGGCATATTCACATTTCGGATAGTGTTCACAGGAATAGAATATTTTCCCGCGCCGTGACTTGCGTTTCAGGATATTGCCCTTTTTGCACTGCGGGCACTGTACGCCGCTGTCTTCCGGTTTTTCAAGTGGCTCGATGTATTTACAGTTCGGGTAGCTGCTGCAACCGATAAATTTTCCATAACGCCCGGAACGGATTATCAGGTCAGATTCACACTCGGGACACTTGCGGCCTTCAACAACTTCCGGTTCACCGCTGCCACGTTCGTCATCGACGTTACGGGTGTAGTCACACTCCGGGTAGCCACTGCAACCGATGAAGCGGCCACGGCGGCCAAGGCGAATATTGAGTGGCTTCTCGCATTTTGGACATTTTTCATCCGTGGCTTCGGTGGTGACATCCTCGCGCTTGACGCTGGTTTCCTTGTCATCGACCAGGTGTTTGAAAGGCTGCCAGAATTCTTTCATCAGCGGCACCCACTGTTTTTCGCCGCGTGCCACCGCATCCAGTTCGTCTTCCAGCGTGGCCGTAAAATCGTAATTCACGTACTTGGTGAAGTGTTCCGTCAGAAACTTGCTGACCACGCGCCCTACATCGGTTGGATAAAAACGCTTCTTTTCCAGCGTTACATATTCACGCGCCTGCAGGGTCGAAATAATGGTGGCATAGGTCGATGGCCGGCCAATGCCATATTCTTCCAGGGTCTTCACCAGGCTGGCTTCCGAGAAGCGCGGTGGTGGTTCCGTGAAATGCTGGTCTGCCCGGATATCGTTCAGCGTGCAGCTGTCACCCTTCTCAAGGGGCGGTAACATTTTTTCATCACTCTCACCTTTTGTATCGTCTTGTCCTTCCATGTAAACAGCCATGAATCCTGGATCGACCACGGTAGAACCGGTGGAGCGGAAACGATTGCCATCTCCACACAAAAAGTCGACGCTAACGGTGTTGATGGTTGCATGGATCATCTGGCAGGCAATCGTGCGTTTCCAGATCAGGTCATACAGCTTGAGTTGCTCGGCGCTCAGGTATTTTTTGATTTCTTCAGGCGTGTTGCCTGGTGACGTCGGGCGAATGGCTTCATGGGCTTCCTGCGCATTCTTCGCCTTGGTTTTATAGGTGCGCACCTCATCAGGCAATGCATCCTTGCCATAGCGTTCTGTGATGAACGCACGCAACTCGGCCAGTGATTCATCCGCAAGATTTACCGAGTCGGTACGCATATAGGTGATCAGGCCAACGGTTTCACCACCGATATCCATGCCTTCGTAGAGTTGCTGGGCAACGCGCATGGTGCGGCTGGCAGTAAAGCCGAGCTTGCGCGAGGCCTCCTGTTGCAGTGTCGAGGTAGTAAAGGGTGCTGTAGGATTACGCTTGCGTTTTTTCTTCTCGACCGCATCAACAATCAGCTCACCACCCGCGGCCTTTAACAGTTCTTTCCTGGCAGCCGTGCCCGCGGTTTCATCGGTGATAGAAAACTGTTTGAGCTTTTCATCATGTAAATACGTCAGCCGTGCTACAAAATTCTGCTTGTCTTTCGTGAGGTCGCCTTCAAGGGTCCAGTATTCACGGGGCTTGAATTTCTCGATCTCTATTTCACGTTCCACGATCATGCACAGGGCGGGGCTTTGCACACGTCCGGCGGACAGGCCGCGGCGTATCTTTTTCCATAACAGGGGAGAGAGATTAAAGCCGACCAGGTAGTCGAGTGCACGGCGTGCCTGCTGCGCATTGACCAGGTCACTGGAGAGGCTGCGCGGATGCTCAATGGCCTCGTTAACGGCAGCCTTGGTGATCTGGTTGAAGGCAACCCGGTGTACGGGTTTGTCTTTTAGTATCTTGCGTTCCTTCAGCAGTTCGGCGAGATGCCAGGAGATTGCTTCACCCTCGCGGTCCGGGTCAGTTGCGAGATAGAGGGCATCTGCTTTCTTCATCGCCTTGATGATGTCATCGACATGCCTGGAATTACGTTCGATGAGCTGGTATTTCATGGCGAAGTCATGCTCGGGGTCGACCGCGCCCTCCTTGGGGACCAGGTCGCGCACGTGACCATAGGAGGCCATCACCTCAAAATCCTTGCCAAGGTATTTCTTGATGGTCTTGCACTTGGCGGGGGACTCTACAATTACGAGATTCTTGCTCATAGACAATCAGTTACGCTGTTGCAGATCAGCAAGGCATGCCGATCTTGTAAGGAGGCTTAATGGAGACCGCTCGCCATGTTGTCAAAAACCAGGTCTTCCACCCAGGCATAGGCGGCTTCTTCTCCGGGCTGGTTAAACAGGACCATCATGATGACCCACTTCATTTGATCGATATCAAAATATTCATTTTCCAGCGCCATGGCACGATCGATGGCCAGTTCACGGCTGGCGGGTGTCAATACACCCATCTGTTCCAGGTAGAGGATGAAACCCCGGCACTCGGTATCGAGCCTGTTCATTTCGGCCTCGGAAAACATGCGGATGGAGCGTTTTGCCTGCGTCGAAACTGCTGACGGGGCGCTGGCCAGGCCTTCCATCCAGCTGAAGGCACGGTCGATTTCCTCGAGAGGAAAACCGGCCTTGCTGAGTTCCTGTTGCACGGAATCCCGATCAGGTGCGACCGGGTTGTCGTCATCCATATAGTAATTCTCAAACAGGTACATCAATACGTCGAAGACGTTCTCTTTCATTATTAACCTATATCTTTCAATCGGTTATATCGACCCCCGGGGTTGGAGGCTATATGGCCGCTTAGTTCCAGCTGCAGCAGCATGGAGGAAACTTCGGCTGGCGTCAATCCGCTGCGTTCCACCAGCTGGTCTATGGATGTTGGGTCAAAATCAATAGAGTCAAGCAGTTGCAGGTATTCTTCACCCAGTTGCTGTGGCCTGGCGGTTTCTTCACTAAAGCCCGGTAGTGCACTGCAGGCCGCGGCCAGGCTGCCGAGTTCATCAATCACATCCTGGGCGGTTTCGACCAGTTTTGCACCTTCACGAATCAGGTGATGGCATCCCCGCGCCAGCGGGTTGTGGATGGAACCGGGGATGGCGAATACCTCGCGCCCCTGTTCGAGGGCGTAACGGGCACTGATTAATGAGCCTGAACGGATGGCGGCTTCAACCACCAGTGTACCCAGGCTCAGTCCACTGATAATACGGTTGCGTTGCGGGAAGTTTCCCGGTTGCGGCGAAGTGCCAAGCGGAAATTCCGATACCAGGCTGCCCTGTTCGGCGATTCTCCTGGCCAGGTCGCGGTGTCGTGCCGGGTACACCCGGTCGAGCCCGGTACCCATGACGGCTATGGTGGGCGCATTCGCATCGAGCGCGCCCTGGTGAGAGGCGGCATCAATACCGAGTGCCAGTCCACTGGTAATGACAAGCCCGGCAGATGCCAGGTGGCGTGCGAAATCGACCGCTGTTTGCCGGCCTGAACTGCTCGGGTTGCGGCTGCCGACCATCGCCAGTTGGGGTTCACTCAATAAATTGACATCACCATGAATATAGAGCAATGGTGGTGGATCAGGCAGCTGTGCCAGCAGCACGGGGTAGGCGGGATCACGGCAGGTGATAATGTGATTGTTGTCGGCTTCACACCATTCCAGCTCGCGCGTTATCAGTCGCTCTTCCGGTTTGCGCAGTGCGTCAATGGTCGCTTGTTTCAGACCAAGCCGCAGTAATTCACCGTTACTTGCCTTGAGCGCGGCTGCGGGCGCGGAAAAGTTTTCCAGCAGGCGCTGGATGGTAACGGTCCCTGCGCCGGGTGCATGGCACAGGGTAAGCCAGTCTGTGAGGGTGTCTGCGGATTCCGTGGATGCGGGAGTGACGGCCATCAGGCTAGCCGTAACAAAACCCTGGAAGCCTGGCAGTTTGATGTGTCATTTGTTCACCATCCGTGGCGAGGTTTGTGTACAGCTGTCTGTCAGGGCGTGCGCACATAATCATGAATATGCATGGCACGGGTTGCTGTCATAACAAGACCGAAACTGACTTTTTCATAGGTGCGAAAGATCATCACCAGGCCGGCATCCTCATCCGGTAACTTCACCTTGTCGATGCGCTTGTCGCTGAAGCGGTCACGTATGACCTCACCCTGCTGAAAGACACGCATGACGTGGCCAATCTCCATGCCTTCGCGGGTGCCAAGGTCAATGGCAACGACATTAAACTGGCCGATCTGGGTGACGCCGCCAATAACCGAGATGATATGACCCTCGGTACCAGGGGGTGTCGGGCGTGGCTGGAAATGCAGCGTTGGATCCGGGGTGTCGGAAGGGCGCAAACGGTACCCGGCACGGACCTCACGGGTTGTTTCTGTCAACAGGATCGTTGCAGGATCACCAAAATGCTGTACCGGACCCGAGCCGATGTACAAGGCCGCGTAACCCAGCACTTCATCGGTATCCGGGTCTACATAGGTATCTCCCGGCTCGAAGATGTCAAACTGGGCGTAGTCTTTATTTTCAATGCCGCGTACATAGACGCGGTCACCTGCGCCACTGATGACATGCTCATCCGCGCTCTGGAGAACATAGGGTGCGGTAGCCAGCTCATTCTCATCAACCACGATTGTCCGGGTCAGGAATTGTTTAATGGCATCCAGCGGGATTGTCGGGATGGCATTATCCAGGTTTTCAACACGCATACGCGGGCTGAGTCTCTGGTCACCCCCGCGCGACAGGCGCAGCTGTGGCTTGCCATTAATATAAACCAGGGTCAGAAGGTCGCCGGGATAGATCAGATGCGGATTATCGATCTGTGGATTAACGTACCAGATTTCCGGCCAGAGCCATGGATCACGCAGAAACATGGCAGAAATATCCCAGAGGGTGTCACCCTTGACCACGACATACTGGTCCGGATGCTCCGGGTTGAGTACCACATCGGTTGCGAAGATCTGGCCGGCCAGCAGTAATGCGAAGACCATGGCGAACAATTTCTTGATTGGCATTTGATGTCCCTTTACGTCGAGTTTATATCGAGCCCTGTTCAGCTTATCTGTCGTTGCAGGATGCTCCGTTCGAGGCACTCAAGTCAGCGCGAGTCTATCGGAAAATCCACACAAAACAAAACCTTTTGTCCCACCGGCGATCTGTATACAGCAGTTTATGTTAGAGTATATGCCAAGTAATTTTAGCGATTCGTGACGCTCTTCACATGACTATACTGAACATCCTGCATCATCCAGACCCGCGTTTACGCGCGGTTGCCAGTCCGGTGTCCCACGTGGATGACACGGTACGCCAGCTTCTTGATGATATGCTGGAAACCATGTACGAGGCACCCGGCATTGGCCTCGCCGCCACGCAGGTCAATGTTGACAAGCGGGTGGTCGTAATTGATGTATCGGAAGAAAAGAACCAGCCTTTATGCCTGATTAACCCGGAAATTACCGAACGTGAGGGCAGCGAGGAGATGGATGAGGGCTGTTTGTCGGTTCCAGGCGTATTCGAGACGGTAAAGCGTGCAGAATATGTGACTATGCAGGCCCTGGACCGGGATGGGCAGTTATTTGAATTGCAGGCCGACGGCCTGCTGGCCGTGTGTATCCAGCATGAGATTGATCATCTTGATGGCAAGCTGTTCGTGGACTATTTGACCCAGCTGAAGCAGAAACGTATCCGTAAAAAGCTGGAAAAAGAGCAAAAGCTGGAGAAAGAGACACATCAGGCCACGGTGGTAGCCACTGGACCGGGTGGAAAGCGGGTCATCTAGCCGCCATCCCCCGGTGTTTGCATGTCACTCGCCAGAGCGCAAACAGGCCAGTAAATAAACATTCATGATATTTAACAATAGCTTATATTGAACCTGGTAGTACGCGAAGGCGCTGACCGTCTTGCCGCCTGAGCCTGCCTCGAGAACCACTCACCACCATGAAGATTGTCTTTGCCGGGACACCCGATTTTTCTCTGCCCAGCCTGCAATGCCTGCTGGACAGTCAGCATACGCTGGTCGCGGTGTACACCCAGCCTGACCGCCCGGCCGGCCGTGGCAGGCAGACCCACGAGAGCCCGGTCAAGCGGCTGGCAAAATCACACGGGATAGCGGTGTTTCAGCCGGCCAGTTTAAAAACAGCGGATTCGCAGGCTGAATTCGCGGCCTTGCAGGCCGATTTGATGGTGGTGGTCGCCTACGGTCTGATTCTGCCGCCTGCCGTACTGGCCTTGCCGAGGCTGGGTTGTGTCAACGTGCATGCCTCGATATTGCCGCGCTGGCGCGGTGCGGCACCAATTCAGCGTGCCATCTATGCCGGTGACCATGAGACCGGCGTCAGCCTGATGCAAATGGAGCAAGGCCTGGACAGCGGCCCGGTACTGGCGTCTGCCCGTTGTCCGATTACAAATGATGACAGCGGCAGCCGGCTGCATGACAGGCTGGCACAGCTGGGTGCGGACCTGCTGTGCGACAAGCTGGCCGCCCTGGAGCAGGCAGCACTGGTCCCGCAGGTGCAGGATGAGCAGCGGGTGACCTATGCCAGCAAGCTTGAAAAGAGCGAAGCCCTGATTGACTGGCATCGTTCCGCCGCTGAGATTGCATTGCAGGTTCGCGCCTTTAATTCATGGCCGGTGGCCGAGACCCGCTACCAGGGCCGCCAGTTGCGTATCTGGGAAGCCTTGCCACTGGAGCTTGAGTCGGCTGCCGTGCCGGGAACCGTTGTAGCGTCTACCCGGTCCGGTATTGATGTGGCATGTGGTGCGGGTTGTCTGCGTTTGCTCAAGGTTCAGTTACCCGGTGCGCGCCCCGTGGCGGCGAGTGACTTTATCAACGCACATTCATTACAGGACGAATGTCTTGGTGGCGAATAAACACATGGGCGTGAAATCGATATGGCGGTAGATGCACGCGCAGTGGCGGCACGCGTGCTGGTCCGGATTATTGTCGAGGGCCACTCATTGTCAAATGCCCTGCCCGATGCCCTGCAGCCGGTGACGGACGGCCGCCAGCGGGCGCTGATACAGGAATTGGCCTACGGTACATTGCGCTGGTATTACCGGCTTGATGCCATGCTGGGCCAGCTGTTGCGCAAGCCGTTAAAGCAGCGTGATGCCGATTTGCACTGCCTGCTGTTGACGGGTTTGTACCAGCTTGATCAGCTTGCCATGCCAGAGCGTGTTGCCGTACACGAAACCGTGCAGGCCACCCGCTCGCTGGACAAGGACTGGGCCAGTGGCCTGGTCAACGGGGTGCTGCGTAACTATCAGCGCCGCGCCGGGGTGCTCGAAGCAGCGATTTGCGAAAATCCACAGGCCTGCCATGCACACCCTGACTGGTTGATAGACTGTTTGCAGTCAGACTGGCCGGATCACTGGCGGGAGATTCTTGCCGCCAACAATGCACGTCCCCCTTTCAGTTTGCGTGTTAACCGGCAACGTGTAACGCGTGATGAATACCTGGGGATACTGGCAGAGCAGTCGTTGCAAGCAACACGACTGGCCGTGCCCGAGGGCGTTCAACTTGACAGGCCGTTGCCGGTTGAGGCCCTGCCGGGGTTTTCCGAAGGCGTTGTTTCAGTGCAGGACGGTGGTGCACAACTGGCAGCCGGCTTGCTTGCACCTGAACCCGGTCAGCGGGTACTCGATGCCTGTGCAGCCCCCGGTGGCAAGACAGCACACATACTGGAGAGTGGCATTGAACTCGCTGCGCTCGCTGCAGTCGATATAGACGCGTCGCGCCTGCAGCGCGTCGCAGAAAATTTATCACGGCTTGGATTGCATGCGGAGCTTGTCCAGGCGGATGCCGCCATGCCATCGACCTGGTGGGATGGTGTTCACTACGACCGCATACTGCTGGATGCGCCGTGTACGGCGACCGGTGTTATCCGCCGGCACCCGGATATAAAATTATTACGCAAGCAGGATGATGTCGCGGCGCTGGTATCCAGGCAGCAGGCCTTGTTAGAGTCGCTGTGGCCCTTGCTGACGCCAGGCGGTATGTTGCTGTATTGTACCTGTTCTGTGCTGGTCGCAGAGAACAGTGATCAGGTTGAACGTTTTCTGACGCTCCAGACAGATGCAGAAGAGATACCGGTCAATGCATCATGGGGGCATGCCTGCAAGCATGGCAGGCAGCTCTTGCCGGGTGAAAATGAGATGGACGGATTTTATTTCGCATGTTTGCGCAAGAAAAAATAGCCGCTTATCCGGCCATCCCTGCTATGGCCGTGCAACCGCACCGGTTACTTGTGCTATTGCTGGTCAGCTGCGTCTTGCTGTGTTCGCCAACCTTGTATGCTGCAGAGACCGGTGCAATCGAGGCGTCAAATGCGCAGGTCATCGAGGCAGATCCAGGCCCCGGCTTTCTGCTGGATGGCCAGTTTTCCATTACCCTGAGTCCCGCTGCGAAAGAGGCGCTGGAAAATGGTATTCCCCTGGTCTTCGAGTCGCAGGTGCAGCTGGTCAGAGCGCACCGCTGGTTGTGGGATGCCGTCAAGGTTGAACTTAAACTGACACGGCAGATCCAGTATCACGCTATAAGCCGCAGTTACGTGGTGAAAGATATCAACGCGGACACGCAGCGGAATTTCCGCCGGCTGGCGGACGCAATGGATGCAGTCGGTATGCTCGAGGATCTGTTACTGACCGATGGACAGCCCCTTGAAGATGGTGCTGATTACAAAGTCCGCTTGCGCGGCAGTCTTGATATTGAGTCACTTCCAACACCCGTTCGCCTGATTGCCTACGTTTCTTCTGCCTGGGATATGAACAGCGAGTGGCACGTATGGTCATTGGACCGATAACCCGGAAAGTCCCAAGCGTATGGCCGATGCTGGGGCTGTTTGTGCTCCTGCTGGTGTCACTCTCGTATATGAGTGATGCCACACACAATTCCGAACAGTTTGGCGAGATGTATTCCTGGCTGCTGCTTGTAAACGCAGCTGCCCTGGTCATCCTTGGCACACTGGTCGTTGCCAACCTTGTATGGTTAATAGGCAGGGCGCGGAAAAAAGCGCCAGGCGCCAGGTTGACTACCCGTCTCGTGCTTATGTTCGTGATACTGGCCGTGGTCCCGGTCTCTGTCGTGTATTACTTTTCATTGCAGTTTCTGCAGCGCGGTATCGACAGCTGGTTCGATGTGCGTATCGAGCAGGGACTGGATGATGCGCTGGTCCTTAGCCGTGCCGCACTGGACGTACGCCTGCGCGATGTACTCGTGCAGACCGGGCAGATGGCGGAGGAGCTTTCTGAATCACCCTATTCGACGATTGCCCTTGATCTCTATGATCTAAGGGTCAGGAATGGCGCCTCGGAGCTGGCACTGTTCGATAGTGATGGCCGTGTTGTTGCTTCCAGCAGTGCTGATCTTACTGATCTTGTGCCGAGTCAGCCGACACCTGGAATGTTGTTGATCCTGCGTGAGGGGCGCCACTATATCGGGCTTGACCCGGTTGGTGAGACAGGCTTGTATGCGCGTGCGCTGATACCGGTAGTACTCTCCCGGCATGATAACGCGATGTTTACCCTGCAGGCGCTGTACCCGGTTTCCGAGCGTTTCAGTGTGCTGGCCGATGGTGTGCAGACGGCATATACGCGCTACAGGGAACTGGCATACCTGCGGACACCACTCAAGTTCAGCTACACCCTGACCCTGTCTATCGTGCTGGTGCTGAGTTTGCTGGCAGCGATCTGGGCTGCGTTCCACTCTGCCCGCCGTCTTGCGGCACCGATCAGTGACCTGGCGGAGGCAACCCATGCCGTGGCCGAGGGTGATTACAGCAAGCGTTTGCCGGTAGCCAGTGATGATGAACTGGGATTCCTGGTGCGCTCATTCAATGATATGACGCGGCACCTGGAAAAGGCGCGTGAGCAGGCGTACAAGGGGCAGCAGCAAATTGAAGGGCAGCGTGCCTATCTTGAGGTGGTACTTGCAGCCCTGTCCTCGGGGGTCATCAGTCTTGATGCCGATATGGGTGTGCGTGCCGTGAACCGTACCGCCAGGAAAAGCCTCGGCATCGACTTCAAGGGGTACCTGGGCAAGGCCCTGCCTGCCATCCTGGGAGAGCATGAATATTTGACGCCCTTTGTCGATGCGATCTTGCGGCATCGGCGCAGCGAGGAAGAAACCTGGCAGGAGGAGGTTTCCGTGTTTGGGGCCAATGGCCGCCAGGTGCTCATGTGCCGTGGCGCCGCCTTACAGGTTCAGGGAAAAGCCCGGAGTGGCCAGGTTATTGTTTTTGATGATATTACAGCATTACTGCAGGCGGAGCGTGATGCTGCGTGGGGTGAAGTGGCGCGCCGGCTGGCACACGAGATCAAGAACCCGCTGACGCCAATACAGCTGTCGGCAGAACGCCTGCGGCGCCGCTACCTGGATAACATGGAGAAGGAAGAGTCCGAGTTTCTTGACCGGGCCACGCGCACCATCGTCAACCAGGTGGAGGCGATGAAAAAAATGGTCAATGCATTCAGTGAATATGCACGTGCCCCGAATATCAGCATGGAGCCGATAGATCTGAACGCTATCATCAAGGAAGTCCTGGATCTGTACAGCAGCAATGATTTGAATGTAAAAATTATAATACAGCTGGATGCCGAGCCCGCACGCATAGAGGGTGATGCAGGGCGGCTCAGGCAGCTGTTGCATAACCTGGTTAAAAACGGGCTGGAGGCCGTGAATGGAACCGCGGGCGCACGTGTTACTGTTGCTACCCGCAGCATGCAGTCAGGGGGCATGGATTATATTGAATTGTGCGTCAGTGATAATGGTTCCGGATTTTCAGCGGGTGTGCTGGACAATGTTTTTGAACCCTATGTCTCAACCAAGCCAAAAGGCAGCGGACTGGGTTTGGCCATTGTGAAGAAAATTGTCGAAGAGCATGGCGGCATCATCGTGGCTGAAAATCTGCAGTCAGGCGGTGCCTTGATTCGAATTCGTCTGCAATCATTGCATGAGGATGCAACCGGTGACGAGGTTCTCCATAGCCCCGGTGAAACGCTGTCTTCCGGTAACGGTGGGCTATAATGCACACAACAAATAATGGAACAACACTATGTCAGCCCGCCATATTCTTGTAGTTGATGATGAGCCGGATATCCGGACCCTGGTGCAGGAGATCCTGGAAGACGAGGGCTACACGGTGACCACGGCCGACTGCGGTGAGGCGGCTCGCAAGGCAAGGCGCACCCGGCGCCCCGACCTGATCCTGCTCGATATCTGGATGGAAGATGTAGATGGCATCAGCCTGCTGCGTGAATGGTCAGAGGGCGGTGACCTGCCCTGCCCGGTTGTGATGATGTCGGGTCACGCAACGGTGGAAACGGCCGTCGAGGCTACCCGGCTGGGGGCCTATGATTTCATAGAAAAACCCATTTCGCTGGCCAAGCTACTGCTGACCGTGGAGCGGGCGTTTGAAAGTGACCGTTTACAGCGTGAGAACGTTGATCTGCGCGAACATACGCAGCTGGTTGTAGAGCCGGTAGGCAGGACGCCAGCCATGGAGCAGTTGCGTGAGCAGGCGCGTAAAATTGCACTGCACAACAGCTGGGTTTTGATCAGTGGTGAGGCCGGCGTCGGCAAGGGAACCTTTGCACGCTACATACACCAGCAGAGCCCGCGCTGCCACGGCCCGTTTGTAGAGATAGCCGTCGGTTCCATCTCGGAAGAAAATTCTGCCGCCGAACTTTTTGGACATGAGGATGGCGAGACTATCCACTATGGACTGCTTGAGCAGTCCAATGGCGGGACCCTCTGCATCGGTGATATTGCCGATATGGATTTACAGACACAGGCGCGTTTGCTAAGCGTATTCCAGACGAATTCATTCACGCGCCTCGGCGGTAATGAGGCGGTTGAAGTTGATTTGCGCGTGATTGCCACCACCCACGTTAACCTGGAGGAAGAAGTTGCAGCAGGGCGTTTCCGGGACGACCTGTTTTATCACCTCAACGTGGTTCCCCTGCACATCCCTGCCCTGCGTGAGCATTCCGATGATGTACACGATTTGCTGAATTTCTTTATCGACCACATGGTGACGCATGAGAAACTGTCCTATCGGCATTTCAGCGTGGCCGCACAGAACCGCCTGCGGAATTACCAGTGGCCGGGTAATATCCGCGAGCTCAGAAACCTGGTGCAGCGGTTGCTGATCCTCGGTTCGGGTGACGAGATTGATGTAGCGGAAATCGAGCAGGCCCTGAGTACGCTTGTCGTTACAGGTGAACCCGGTGGGCCTGCGAAAACACCCTATGATCTGCCATTGCGCGAGGCGCGTGAGCAGTTCGAGCATGACTATCTTATGCACCAGTTACGGGAAGTTGGCGGTAGTGTAGGCAAGCTTGCCAAGCGGGTTGGCATGGAGCGAACCCATCTCTACAGGAAGTTGCGGGCACTTGGAATCGATCACAAGAAAGGTGTTGAGTAACCTTGCTGGCTGCACTATTAAACAGTAAAGCCCTGACCATGGTACATCGTTAAATGAAGATTATTATTCTTGGTGCCGGCCGGGTCGGTGCGTCAGTTGCAGAGAACCTGGCCAGTGAGGCGAATGATGTAACCGTGGTTGATGAGGATGAAGCCGTCCTCGAGGATTTGAAGACGCGCTTTGATATTCGCACGGTGAAAGGCCATGCCTCGCATCCTGAAACCCTGATGAGTGCAGGCGGTGAAGATGCCGATATGATCCTGGCGGTAACCCGCAACGACGAAACCAATATGATCGCCTGCCAGGTGGCCTACACCCTGTTTCATACACCTACCAAGATTGCCCGCGTACGTTCGGTTGAATATCTGAACCATCCACGCCTGTTTGTGCAGGAAGCCCTGCCGGTGGATGTGCTCATCAGCCCTGAACAGCTGGTTACCGATTATATTGAAAGGCTGATCGAGCATCCTGGCGCATTACAGGTGCTGGATTTTGCGGGTGGCCGGGTACAACTGGTGGCCGTGCGCGCCTATCATGGCGGGCCACTGGTCGGACATGAATTGAGTGACCTGAAAAAACATATGCCGGGGATCGATGCCCGTGTTGCATCTATTTTCCGCCAGGGTAAACCGATTGCGCTGGGTGGCGAAACAATTATCGAGGTTGATGACGAGGTCTTTTTCCTGGCAGCCCGCAAGCATATCAGGGCCGTAATGAGTGAGATGCGCAAGACTGAGAAACCGGTCAAGCGTGTCATCCTGGCGGGTGGTGGCAATATCGGGACACGTTTGGCAACCGCAATCGAGCACCAGTACCAGGTCAAGATCATCGAGCGCAATGAAGACCATGCAAGGGCCCTGTCAGAGAACCTCGACAAGGCCATGGTGTTGCTGGGAGATGCGGCAGACAAGGAGTTGCTGCTGGAAGAGAATATAGAAAGTACCGATGTTTTCTGCGCACTTACCAATGACGAGGAAGCCAATATTCTGTCCGCCATGCTGGCCAAGCGCCTCGGCGCACGCAAGGTGATGTCATTGATCAACCGGGCGTCGTACGTGGACCTGGTGCAGAGTGAAACCATTGACGTTGCAATCTCACCGCAGCAGGCAACGATTGGCAGTTTGCTGACACATATCAGGCGTGGCGACGTGGTGGTTGTTCACTCCCTGCGGCATGGTGCGGCAGAAGCGATTGAGGCCGTTGCCCATGGTGATCGCGACAGTTCCAGGGTGGTTGGGCGTGCCATAGAGGAAATCAAACTGCCACCGGGCACCACGATTGGTGCAATCGTGCGTGGTGAAGAGGTTATCATCGCACATCATGATACGGTGATAGAGAGTGATGATCATGTCATTCTGTTTCTCTCCGACAAGAAGTGTACCGGGGAAGTTGAGCGCCTGTTCCAGGTCGGTGTTACCTTTTTCTGATATGTGTGCCGCCACGGTCTAGCCAGTACACCTGAATCATGCACTTTATCTCCATTCAACGCCTGCTCGGCATATTACTGATGATCTTCAGTGCTACATTATTGCCGCCCCTGGTGGTGGCATGGTTATACCAGGATGGCCAGATCCATGATTTTCTGACAGGCATGTTAATCGTGTTGCTGCTGGGTTTGATGATGTGGCTGCCTGCCCGCCGCCACAAGAAAGACTTGCGGGTGCGCGATGGCTTCCTGCTGGTGGTGTTGTTCTGGTTTGTGCTTGGGCTCGCAGGCGCAGTGCCATTTGTAGTGGCAGATAACCCCGAACTCTCCGTAACGGATGCCATATTCGAGTCTTTTTCAGGTCTTACCACCACGGGCGCGACGGTTATCACAGGGTTGGATGATTTGCCGGAGTCGATACTCTTTTACCGTCAGCAGCTGCAATGGCTGGGCGGCATGGGCATCATTGTGCTGGCGGTCGCGATTATGCCGATGCTGGGTGTTGGTGGCATGCAGCTTTACCGTGCCGAGACGCCGGGGCCGCACAAGGATGCCAAGTTGACACCTCGCATTGCCGAAACAGCCAAGGCCCTCTGGTATATCTATGCGGGGCTTACGCTAGCCTGCGGGGTGAGCTACTGGATGGCCGGTATGAGTGCCTTTGATGCCATCGGCCACAGTTTCTCAACGGTTGCGATCGGCGGTTTCTCGACCCATGACCACAGTATTGGATATTTCCAGAGCTCAACAATCGAGTTGATAGCCGTGGTGTTTATGTTGCTGGCCGGGATGAATTTTGCGTTGCATTTTATGGCCTGGCGCAATTTCAGCCTGAAACCCTACCTGTTTGACACCGAGGTCAGGGCCTACCTCGGTGTGTTGTTCCTGGTAACGGCAATTACCGTCGGTTACCTGTATTACACAGACACCTTTATTTTCTTCGATGATGCCCTGCATGCCGGATTGTTTCAGGCTGTTTCCATTGGTACAACCACCGGCTTTACCACGGCAGAGTATTCTGTCTGGCCGGGATTTCTGCCGGTCATGCTGTTGTTCGTCAGTTTCATCGGCGGATGTGCGGGTTCTACCGGTGGCGGCATGAAGGTGATTCGTTTCTGGTTACTGATTAAGCAGGGGCACCGGGAAACCGTGCGGCTGATACATCCCAATGCGCAAATCCCGGTCAAGGTGAATTCCAAGCCCATGCCGGACCGCGTTATCGATGCCGTGTGGGGTT
>Ga0070723_10000207_pt1 | contig 15200 bp, 16 predicted proteins | sample tdAd002_FD_67277 | JGI IMG/M metagenome (GOLD analysis project Ga0070723, IMG submission 67277) | Marine sediment microbial communities from the Atlantic coast under amendment with organic carbon and nitrate - tdAd00.2 | ecosystem: Environmental > Aquatic > Marine > Coastal > Sediment | place...
TGCGCGATGGCAGCGAATCGAGCAATGAGATGCGGTCCTCGAGATTCGCCCGCAATGTGCTGAGCTCTGATGCGGTGCGCGAATCGGCTTCTGCGAGTTCGGCAAGACCACGGTCGAGACTCGACAACGATTCACTGGATGACGCGAGCCGGTTTCTGAGCTCAGCGAGCGAACTGGCACTCTGGTCCGCGACGCTCTCAGCACGCCAGTCCTGGAAGATCATGTAGCCGATACCGGCCGCGGCGATCAGTGCAATGAACAGTGCCAGCCACGCAACGCCGCCCGAGCCTTTCTTGCCCGCGGCTGCGGTCTCCGGTGCAGGCAGGGAGGCGAGTTCGTCGGCTGTCTCGTCGGCCGCCTCGTCGATGACAAGTTCGTCCTCGTCAGGAAACTCAGCGTCTTTTTGTTCGTCTTCGTTGCTCATCTCGATATCCGGGTCAGGTGTTTCTGCACGCCAGGATCGCATCAATTATATCGTTGACCTGCGGTCCTTTTGCGAGCGTTGTCGGTATGCCGGGCAGTCGCGCTGCGGCTTCTTGTACCACACGCTTGGCTGGGGTCACCAGCGACATGTTTACGAGAAGCTCTTGGCACTCGCGCGGCAGTATCTTCAACAGGTTCTGCAGTGATTCTACGCTCATGATAGTGACGACATCGACCTTCCCGGCCTGCCATTGTTCCGTGATCCTGGCCAGCTCTTCGCCTGAGTACTCGGGGATCTGGCGGCGATAAACAGCCAGGTACTCGACGATCGCGCCGCGTGACCGCAACGTTCGCGCCAGCAGCTCGCGTCCGACATTGCCGCGAATGATACGGATTACCTTGCCGTGAATGTCTTGTAGTTCCTCTGCGTTAAGCAGGTGCTCACTGTCAAAGCCGTCAACGGATTGAATGTCCACTTCGCGGCCATGACGTCGGATGGCAATTGCGGTAGCCGGGCCGATAGCGGCAATTTTCGAGGTACCTGAGTGGGCCAGGCCCAGACGTACGGCGTTTGCGCTAACAAATATTGCGATATCCGCCTCAAGCAGGCTCGCGACGTCATGTTCGATTTTGGCCGTATCGTGCGCAATGACTTCCATCACTGGAAGCTCTATGGCGACACCACCCTTTTGCGTAATGGCATTGACGAAGTCGGTGGCCTGGTGTTTTGGCCGGGTGACGAGCACGCCGATGCCGGCGAGTTCTTTGTCAGCCATTGGATGCCGTCACAGCGGCGAGTAACTCACCGGCGCCGCTGGCGAGCAGTCGATTGGCGAGTTCAACACCGAGTTGTTCCGCCTCAACAACCGGGCCCCGTACGGAGTCGCGTATCGACTCACTGCCGTCCGGCATGGCAACAAGCGCCGTTACCGTCATTGCCGAGCCGTCAATGACCGCATGTGTCGCGACTGGCGATTGGCAACTGGCATCGAGTGTTTTTGCTATTGCACGTTCTGCCGCCGTAGTTTGTACTGTCGGCGCATGATTCAGGTGATCGAGGACGGCTCTTAGCTCTGTGTTGCTCTCAAGACACTCGATACCTATCACACCTTGCGCGGCGGCCGGAAGCATCTCGTCGGGAGTGAACTGCTGGCTGATGTAGTGTTGCAGCCCGAGACGCTCCAGTCCTGCGGCCGCGAGAATAATCGCGTCATAGTCTCCGTTGTCGAGCTTGGACAAACGGGTGTTGACGTTGCCGCGCAGAGGCTCGACCTTAAGGTCCGGGCGCATGAGTTTGAGTTGCGCCTGGCGTCGCAGGCTTGAACTGCCGATGCAAGCGCCTTCGGGCAGCGTGTCGAGAACACATCCATCGCGGCCGACAAACGCATCGGCATGGTTAGCGCGTTCAAGAACAGCGGCGATGCAAAAGCCGCCAGGCATCTCAGCCGGCACATCTTTCATCGAGTGCACGGCGATATCGGCATCCCCAACCTGCATTGCGACCTCGAGCTCCTTTATAAACAAGCCCTTGCCGCCGATTTTCTGCAGGCTTTTGTCGAGGATTTCATCGCCGCGGGTGGACAGTGGCACCAGATCGACCGAGTCGACCTCGGGAAATGCGTTGAGCGCGTCGGCAACGTGTTCTGCCTGCCAGAGCGCTAATGCGCTCTTGCGCGTTGCAATACGGATTTTCAAGACAGACTACCCTCCTTTAAGACGCCGGCGAACGGTCGCCAGGTGACGCCGGCTGACGACCAGTTCGTCGTCAGGGGTATTGTCCTTGTCCGGGGTGGTGTTGCGCAACAGGACCAGCGTCCTGCCGTCGGCAGTCTTCTCGAGTTTTTCGATCATGTCGACCGCGACCAGCGCGCCGCGGTGTATGCGCACGAAGCGGTTGGCGAACTCTTCCTCGAGCGACTTGAGCGAGTCGTCGATAAGGTCTTCACCGTTAGCATGGTGTACGACCACGTATTTCTGGTCGGCGCTGAAGAAGCAGATGTCGTCAAGCGGAATCAGGCGCAACTCATCATGCAGGCGCGCACACACGTGGTTGCGCTGGCTTTCGAGTTTTGAGCCACCAACCAGTTCGTTGAGCATCTGGCCACTCAAGCGGCTCGCGTGTTCGAGCGCGCGCTGCAGGCGTTCGCGCCTGACGGGCTTGAGAACGTAGCCGATAGCACGGGCATCAAATGCGTCTATGGCGTATTCGTCGTAGGCCGTTGTGAAAACGACGGCTGGTGGTTCCTGCATTGCATTGAGGTGGTGGGCTGTTTCAATACCATCGACACCGGGCATGCGAATGTCCAGCAGAACGATCTCTGGGGATACCTTTGCCGCTATCGCGAGAGCTTCTTCGCCATTGGCCGCCTCACCGACGACCTCGTGGTCGCCAAAGTCGTCTACGAGTTGCCGCAGCCGGTCACGCGCGGGCTTCTCGTCGTCGACGATCAGGATTCTCACATCGGGCTCTCTTGTGGGAATCGCAATCTCACGGCGTAGGCTGACTCACTGTCCTCCACGTCGACGGATGCGCGGCTGCCGTAGGCCAGCTCAAATCGCTGGCGAATATTGGCGAGGGCCATTTGGTTACCACCCTTTGCGCGCTTCTCGCCCGTGGCGACCGGATTCGAAATACTGATCTCGAGGTACTTGTCATCACGCCGTCCTTTGACCAGCACTTCCCCGCCATCGGGCAGAAGTTCGATGCCGTGGTAGATGGCGTTCTCGAGCAGCGGTTGAATTGTCAGGCTCGGGATCAGTGCTCGCATCGGCAGGTCGGCGACGTCCCAACGCACCGCGAGACGATCACCAAGCCGGAGTTTTTCGATACGTTGATAAATCGCCGCGACTTCGAGCTCCTCTTTCAACGACGTGCGATCGCCTGAGCCGCCAAGATTGGCGCGCAGTAGATCTGAGAGATCTTCAACTGCCTCCTCAGCTTGCTGCGGGTTCGTGCGCGTCAATGACGCGATCGTGTTCATGCTATTGAACAGAAAGTGTGGCCGAATCAGGGCCTGCAATGCACTGATGCGGGCCTGTGCCTCGAGGACAATACTGCGACGCCATTCGCTGGATACATATAGATAACGCATGGCCAGGGCGATGACGATTGAACTAATGGCAAAGGTACGCAGGATAAAAAGATGGTGGGCTTCATGAATCGTGATGAAGTCCGGAAAGGCGAGCGACAACTGGAACGACAACTCGGCGAGCACGAGGCAGACGAGCTCGAGAATCAGGAAGCTCAGAACAAATGCGCGCGCCGTGCCGGCACTTTCGAGGAACGGACGAAACAGGCACATGACGCCGCAACTCAGGATGGCCAGCCACTGTACGAACAGCGAGGTTCTAGCGAGTTCGACGAGGAACAGCTCCGGAATGGTGTGGGCAGCGAGGGTCAACAGGATCGCGATAAGTTCAGCGATCAGGACGACCACGAAGACCGTGCTGGCAGCACAAAAGTCAGGCAGATAGGCCTGCGATCCTTTGTCCTGGGAATCGGGTGCTGCGCTCAAGCAAGACGCTCCTTAACGTAGGAGCCGGAATTGTACCGTGTCGGGGCGCGGTGGGCTGTTAAGCGCCGCAATATTCCTGAATCTGACCCTCAACGCGCGAGCGGGCCGCCATGATCTCATCTTCACTGAGGTATTGGCGCTCACCGGCGTCGTCTTCCTTATAAAGACGCTGTGACCGCAGGAATGACTCGAGCTGGGAGCGATACTGCATGCACTTTTCCTGGCGAGCCTGCTGTTCGGCGCGAACATCTTCCCTGGTCATCTCGGGCGGTGCTTCCGATGCAACCTGCCGAGATGCAGCTCTGGCGTCACGATCAGCATCGAGACGGGCCTGGACGACGGTGTTATCCGTGTTCTTGGATATGACGTCGACGTGCTCCATGTCCGTATTGCCGATAGGACGATCTTCGTAATGAACGTTGCCGTCCTCGTCGGTCCATTTGTAGATCTCGCCGGCAACGGCCAGTCCGCTGGCCATAAGGGCAGCGCAGGCAATGGTTATGGGTAGCCGATACTTCATCATCGAAATGTTCCGTTTCGCGGATTGAACAATAAGGCATTAAACCACGCACGGTAGCAATATGTTGTGACACCAGTCACACCGATATTTGTGCGGTTGTACCAAGTTTATGACCAAAAAAAGCGGGCCCGAAGGCCCGCCAAGGTATTGCTTTGAAGAGAGTTTTACATATGCTTTACTCGGCTGCCGAGAATTCGGGGTAGGCCTCGAGGCCGCATTCCGAGATATCGACACCTTCGTATTCTTCCTCTTCCGAGACGCGGATACCAACGGTCTTTTTGAGCAAATACCAGACAATGAAGCTCGTGATAAACACCCAGGCGAAGATTGTGACCAGACCGATGAGCTGTACGCCGAGTTTGGCATCGGGATTAGTGAAGCAAACCGCCAGCAAGCCCCACATTCCCACAATGCCGTGTACAGATATGGCACCGACCGGATCGTCGATCTTCAGCTTGTCGAGTGTAATGATCGAACCGACGACCAGCAGGCCGCCGACAGCGCCGATAAGCGTGGCAGCGAGCGGCGTTGGGGTCAGCGGTTCTGCCGTTATCGCAACGAGCCCGGCCAGTGCACCATTAAGCGCCATCGTCAGGTCGGCCTTGCCGAACCAGAATCGTGACAGGAGCAACGCGAAAACGAGTCCACCTGCGGCCGCCATGTTTGTGTTGACGAACACGAGCGCGACGGCGTTTGCCTCACCAACGTCCGATACCTTGAGTTCCGAACCGCCGTTAAAACCGAACCAGCCGAGCCACAGAATCAGGGTGCCCAGTGTTGCGAGCGGCAGGTTACAACCCGGAATAGCATTAACCTGGCCATTGGCCCCGTACTTACCCTTTCGGGCACCGAGCAACAACACGCCGGCAAGTGCGGCAGCCGCACCGCACAGATGTACAACGCCCGAGCCCGCGAAATCGAGAAAGCCCATCTCATTCAGGAAGCCGCCGCCCCATTTCCAGAAACCCTGCATCGGATAAATGAACCCGGTCAGGACAACCGTAAACGCAAAGAACGACCAGAGCTTCATGCGCTCGGCAACCGCACCGGAGACGATCGACATCGCAGTTGCAACGAATACGACCTGGAAGAAGAAGTCGGACAGGTTCGAGTAGTACGCGTCACCAGCCAGAACGTCCGCGACTTCATTATCGCCCTTGCCAAGCAGACCGCCGCCGAGTTGAAAGAAGCCACCGACATAGTCCTCACCCGGGTACATGATCGTGTAGCCCACAAGCATGTACATGATGCAGGCGATCGAGTAGAGACCGACGTTTTTCGTAAGAATCTCGGCCGTGTTTTTCGCACGAACGAGGCCTGCTTCCAGCATTGTGAACCCGGCAGCCATCCACATGACCAGCGCGCCACAAACCAGGAAGTAAAAAGTATCAAGGGCATAAGCCAGCTCAGTGACCTGCCCCGCTACGGTTGCTAAATCATCCACGAGAATTTCCTCCGCTTATTCGTGTAATCAAACCGCTTCGGCGCCGGTTTCACCGGTGCGAATGCGAATGGCTTCGGATATCTCGGAGACAAAAATTTTGCCGTCTCCGATTTTCCCCGTGCGTGCAGTGTTGGCGATAGCCTCGACGACCTGTTCCGTGACGGCATCGTCGACGGCCAGTTCGATTTTTGCCTTTGGCAGGAAATCGACAACGTACTCGGCGCCGCGGTATAACTCTGTGTGTCCCCGCTGACGTCCAAAGCCCTTGACCTCGGTAACTGTAATACCCTGGATGCCGATATCGGCGACGGCCTGGCGGACGTCATCGAGTTTGAACGGCTTTATGATCGCAGTGATCATTTTCATTTCAATTCCCCTTTATGTTTTTAGAGATCGAACGACTTACCGATCGTGAAGATCAGGGCCTGTTCTTCCTCACCGACCGCGTTGTCGTCTGTCAAAAGAAGGCTGACACCGAGGTCGATTTCGGCGAGCGAAAAGTCGTACCCGAGCTGAACATAGTCGCCGGAGAAACTGTCCTGAAATGTGCCGAACTGGCCCCAGAACCCTTTGTGCTCGAGAGTGAGAGAATAAAATTGGTAATCGAGTGTCGGCCCATCAAAATTGTCATACCTGCCGATCGCCGCATCGATCGTTGCAATGCCGAAGCCAACACCCAGATTAATTTCCTGGTAGGTATCGTCGAAGTCGCCGGTGTAGAAGTAACCGGTATAGCCGGCACTCAGGCTGACTGACCCGAGATCGAAGCCGTAGCCAAAGTACCCGTCAACCTCCAGACCGTCGCCAGCAATATCGCCTCCGACATCCGCCCCCCATACGCCAGCATAGAAACCGCCGGACTCGAAATCGACACCGCCGTTCGCGGATGAACTCCCTTGGTAAATACCGCGAAAATAGTACTCGCTCGCGAAACCGGCATTGGCGGACCATTCCGCGTTTGCCATGCTACTCGCAGCAAGGAGCGTCGCCAGCAGGCCGGACCTGAGAAAAAGTTTCATGTTGTGTTGCTCCAAAATAGAGTGATGAATTGAATTCATCTCCTATAGAGCAGGATGCGTGCCAACTATGAATTTGTGATTAATAACAGTCGCTTAGAAAATGACGAATCGTGTAGCCGCTCCTTCCTGGAGCACGGAATTACACGCATGCACCAATTTAGTGAGCTGGTGTTTCGTACGACTCTGGGGTATCAAGCAGGCATGAGTGACAAATCAATAGAAGACCTCGCGCGAAGACTCGCCGAGGCGGTGCCCGAAGGCCTTCGCAGCGTTCGCAAGGACCTTGAGGAAAATTTTCAGTCCGTCCTGAAGTCCGGACTCAGCAAACTCGACCTTGTGACACGTGAAGAATTTGAGGTACAGGAAGCGGTGTTGCTGCGCACGCGGGAGAAACTCGAGGCGCTCGAAGAGCGCCTGAAAGAACTCGAGAAGGAAACGTAGGAGCTCGCCCCAGCGAGCGATGTTGCTTGTCGCCCGCTGGGGCGGGCTCCTACAAGGCCATGGAGGGCCGCAGTGAGTCTTGCCATCCTGAGGAGCCGGGCGCAGCTTGGCACTGATGCGCCGCCGGTCACCATCGAGGTATTTCTGTCAGGTGGGCTGCCGTCGTTCTCGGTAGTCGGTATGCCGGAAACGGCCGTGCGCGAAAGCAAGGACCGGGTACGCGGCGCGATCCTGAGTTCGAAGTTCGATTTCCCACAGTCTCGAATAACGGTGAGTCTTGCCCCGGCAGACATGCCAAAAGCAGGCGGTCGCTTCGACCTTGCCATCGCGCTGGGTATCCTGGCGGCCAGCAAGCAAATTAAACTTGATCGGCTTTCTGAAACGGAAATTTATGGTGAGCTGGCGCTCAGTGGCGATATCAGGAAGGTGCCAGGTATCCTGCCTGCCGCCTTAAGGGCGGCGAACGCGGGATTCGGAATTCTCGTTCCTGACGAAAACAGGACAGAGGCAGCGCTTGCTGACGTAAATGCAATTGCGGCATGTAGTTTGCTGCAAGTCGTGCACCACCTGTCCGGCGAAGAACCATTGTGTCCTGTGGATGCGGCACGACCGAAAGAGCCGTTGTCTGATGAGCCCGATCTGGCGGATGTGAAAGGCCAGAGCGCGGCAAAGCGAGCACTCGAAGTCGCTGCGGCCGGAGGACACAATATTCTGTTTGTCGGCCCACCCGGCACAGGCAAAAGCATGCTGGCGCGCCGCTTGCCGGGAATACTGCCGCTCATGTCGGAAAGCGAGGCACTCGAGACGGCAGCGATCGATTCGGTGCTTGGCATTGCGCTGGACCTGACACGCTGGCGGCGCCGGCCTTTTCGTTCACCCCATCACACGTCGTCGGCGGCCGCCATTGTGGGCGGCGGAGCTGGCCCGCAGCCCGGCGAGATATCCAGGGCACACAACGGCGTGTTGTTTCTCGATGAGTTGCCGGAGTTCAATCGCAATGTTCTCGAGGTTCTACGCGAACCTCTCGAAACGGGCTCCATCACGATTTCGCGCGCGATGCGCCAGGCCGAATTCCCGGCAGATGTGCAGTTGATCTGTGCCATGAACCCTTGCCCGTGTGGCTACCTCGGGGACAAGTCCGGCGACTGTGGATGCAGCGCTGACAGGGTCGTGAAATACCGGGGGAAAATATCGGGCCCGTTGATGGATCGAATCGACATTCAGGTCGAGGTTGGCCGGCCACCAAAGGAAGTGCTGCGTGCTAGCGCCCAGAAGGGTGAGCCAAGCGGCGACGTGGCCGATCGGGTTGGGTCTGCAAGGCAACGGCAATTGGAACGCAGTGGCAGGTGTAATGCGAGACTCAAAGGCAAAGCGCTTGAAAGGCACTGCGACTTGAACGGCGCCAGCCTGGAATTACTCGAGGACGCGATGGACAAGTTCAACCTGTCCGCGAGAGCTTACCAACGTGTGCAACGGGTGGCGCGAACAATAGCTGATCTCGTGGATGCACGGGACGTCGCCGTTTCCCATGTCGCGGAAGCGCTGTCCCTACGACGTCTGGATATGCGGTCTACTGTGACTCGCTGACCATGTAGGTGACGGCGTCAATGACTTCCTGGTCCGACAGATCGGCACGACCGCCCTTTGCCAACATTGGCGTGATGGCATCACCGTCAAAACCATTGACCGCGTGATCATTAAGTACGTCTGTTCCCTGAGCGATTCGCGCAGCCCAGGCTGCGGCGTCACCAACGATGGGAGCCTCGCCCGCGCCGGTACCATGACATGCGAGGCAAGCCGCGTTGTAGACCTGGGGGCCGGTCATGACCGTTGTAACGGGTTCCGGCTCCGGTGCGGTTTCGACGGTCGGAGCGGCGGCTTCGATTTCATCGCCGGGCCGGTAAATATCGCCAAACGGCCGAATGCGCTCGGCAACGGCGGCCTGGTATTCAACCGCATCACGTGTGTACACACCCTGTGTCAGGTCGGACATTTTCATGGCCAGCACGAGGATGGCAATCGCAAATGCGGCGAGGATGCCGATCACGAGGGAATACATGTCGAAAAATTTTTGGTCGCGGCTCACGAATCTGCTCCGGGTCTTGCGAGTTGTTATCGGCCGGGACGAGGTCGCCGGCCGGTGGCGGGCGATTATATTACAAGGTCGGGGTCAATGCAGTCACTCTATAGATAAGCAGGACGGTGCCGGCTGCTCAATAGTGGAACCGGACGCGCAAGTATGCGTTGCTCGCATCAGCAAGCTGGTTGAAGAACGTATGCTGCTCGGTGCCGCCGAACAGGTTCGCGCCGACCGTAAATGACCACTGGTCACTGTGCCGGTAGGAGTAGGTGGGTCGCAGGTAAAAGTCGTCATCGCTGGGCGAGTAGAACGTGAACAACGACCAGGTGTGTTTGTCGCGTCCCGCACGATAGGTCAGGCGATTGGTCAACATGTGCCGGTCATCCTGCTGGTCGTGCTGTTCGAGATAATACTGAAGGCCGACTGTGAAGTTTCGTCTTGCTTCCCACTCGTATCCGAGCAGGAATCGAAGCTGGTCGGCGCCATCGCGCGAATCGTAGTAGGAGGTTTCCGCATTCGCGAGTCCCGGTCCGAGTGGTCGCCTGATGCTCGCCCCGTAGGCATTCATCGGTACAAACATCGGCTGCTTGGAGAATCCTCGATATGCGTAGAACGCGTACTCGGTGCTGTCGATAGTTCGGTAAAGGCGCAGGGCGAATTCACCATTGGAAAACTTCTTGTCCGGCTCGGGCGCAGAAAATGGTGGTTGGGGTGCAATGTTCCCGCCAGCAGGTGGCCAGTAGAACGAAAAACGCTCGCCCGTCAGGTACACGTCCGGCTCGAAGACAGGCGTCCACGCGAAGTCGATGTTGATGGCATCGGAAAACCTGGTTACGCGCACGGCATTGCCGGGCGCTTTCAGGTACTCGTCGTCGCGCCCGGCAAAAAACGACACGTAGTCTTTCGGAAACAGATCGTTGAGGAATACGAGATCGCCGGTACCCCAGGTCTGCACCTGGCGCCCGACCTTCAGATCGACCGTCTCGCCGATCGAGAATGCAGCCGTCAGGTCGCGGATATCCGCTATCCAGTCTTCCTCGATGCCGTCGTAGCCCAGATCTGCCTTAAAACTGATGGCGACATCACCAGGTTGCCAGTCGGATTCAATGCGCCAGCGGACTTCCTCAAGAGTGTTGCGGTTGTCGAGCAGCTCGTCCGCGCTAAAGCGCGTGCCGAACGCCCCTTCGACAAAGCCGTTCCAGACAATGCCCTGTTCATCCTCGCCCCAATCCTCCTCCCACGCACCGTCGTCCCAGGGATCGTCCTGGGCGAGGGCGCTTAGCGGAAGCAAAAGGAGCAGCGGCCGGAGATTCATGTCACCAGGGGGGACTACTTCGCCGGCCGCTTGAGCCAGTCGCGTGGGGGGGTACGCAACGAGCGCTCCGTGAACACACTGTCGGGGATGCCAACGTCGTACTTGATGAAACGAAACTGCATATCGGTCTTGCCGCCGGTCAGAAGATCGGACACGCGGCTCGTGGTAACCGTTGGGTAGCCGTCGAACTCGGTGACGTCGAACACTTCCACGCGGCGATAGATGTCGCCGGCGGGGTTCGTGTACTCAATCTTCATCGGCAGGAAGGTCTGCTGGTCGATCCATGTCACATAGCTTGCAAACTCAACGCTCTGTGGATCCTTGGGCGCATGACGAAGAACATAGAACCCGTCGGACGTCTCGATCAACTCATGCGTATCCTCCGACGGCCGCCGACCTGAAACGTCCTCATAGAAGTAGTGGGCGCCGACAAAGCTGGTGCGCTTGTCACCGGCAGAGATGCGCTTTACAAGGTCGAGCCCTGGCATGTACAGCCAGCGGTCATCGTCTTTGTCGATGTGCTTGTTCACGAGGAATGCCGTGTTGCGAACATCAGATGGCTGGCTGAAGACAACAAGAAACTGCTGGTCGCCGGCCTCGTCAACATCGCGCCGCAAAACCGTGAACTGCCTGCGCTGCTCGCGCCCCTGGGCGTCGCTGATGATCATGCGCACTTCGGAACGACCGTCTGCACCCGCATAATAGGAAGCGACATCAGCCCTGGCGATGATCTCGTCAGCATTTGTCAGGGCTTCGGCGGCGGCCGTGCTGCCGAGTGCCAGCAATGCGAGTGCCGTGAGTTGTCTTGTGAACATTCGAATACTCCTTGCGGTCAGGCGTGTGCAGGTCGCGCTTTCGCTACCGAGAACGCGCCTTTCATTTTCATTTCCGGAAATAGCCACGGGCCGGCCCAGGACATCAGGGCGGGCAACAGAATCAGGGTTGTCACCCCGGACAAGGCCATGATTGCCGCCATAAATGCGCCGACGGTGATGTACGGCACGAGCGGTGCAAAGAACAGCGGCGTAAACCCGATCGCGATCACGATCGCGTTGCGGGCGATTGCGCGCGCAGGCTCTTCGAACATCTGCTGTTCGGCAACTGCGAACGATCCACTACTCCTGAGCAACGACCGTGTTCGTTCGATGAAGTGAATTGCAAAGTCGACGGACAAGCCGAGCGTCAGTGAGGACAGTACGGCGATCGGCATGTCGTAGTCCTTGCCGACCCAACCGATGACGCCATAGACGCCGACTATCGTGACCGTCAACGGCACCATCGCAAACAAGCCGATACGGGCACTGCGGAACAGGAACGCCATCATCAGGAACACGACGGCAAATGCGCCCATCAGGCTCTTGAGCATTCCGGCGACCATCACGTCCTGCCACACGACATTGATGAATGTCTTCCCTGCCCAGCGCATTTCGATATTGGCGGGCAGCGGGTTGTCTGCGATGTAGGCGTCGAGGAAGTCAATCGCAAGGCTCATGTCCTGGTTGTCGCCACTCTTGAACTGCATCCAAATCGCCGTTGACGTGAAATCCGGTGTCACGATATGCCACAAATCCTGTGGTCGATGGGACGACTGGTACTGCATCAGGGTCTGTGCGACAGCGGGTACTGTTGCCGGAATCCGGTACTCGGATTCGTCACCGCCACGTAGTTCACGGTTGACGACTTTGACAACGTCAGCGACCGTGTTTGACTTGCCGACGAAACCAGAGTCTGTCAGCGCAACCTGAATGCCGCTGATGTACTCGAGAACGTCGGGTCGCTGGAAGTACTTCGATTTCACCTGAGCTTCTTCGGCGAGTGCCATCAGTCGCTCAAGCGTTTCGATAGCTTCGGGGTCCTGCGCGTCGAACAGTGCATCATCAATGTTCGCTATCAGGTTGCCGTACCAGGCACCTTTGTCTTCAGGGTCTCTGGCGAGCATCTCGCGAATGGGCGTCGAGTACTGATCATCCAGGTTATCCAGCAAGCTATGCGTACCGACGACAAACTCGGAAAAAGCGCGTTCGTCGTTGTGAGTCAGGACGACGAATGCGTCGTACGTGCCGGCGAAATGTTCGTTGAGCACCGTGTCAGCAACACGAATCGGATGATTCTCCTTGAACCAGCGTACGGGGTTGTCATTAATCTCGATGCGATTGATGCCGGCAACGCTGATGGCGATGCCGAGGACCGCGACGGCCGTAATTAGTTTGCCGCGCCGCATGGCGAATTTGCCGCTGCGCCTGAGGGTGCGTGCGAGCAGTGTGTCTGTATGTGGTGTGCTGGAGCGCGTAGCCAGCTTGTCGAGCGACAGCGGGTTCATGCGCACGATGTATGCCGGAATTAACGTAATCGTCAGCACGAATGCGAGCAGAATGCCGAACGCAACAAACACGCCAAAAACCTGTACGGGAGGAATTGGCGTCAACAACAGCGACAGGAAGCCAACGGCCGATGTCAGCGACGTAAACAGCATCGGTTTGAACAGGTGGTCGACAACGCGTGAGATGACAATTTTCGGATTTGCACCAGGTCGATAGGCGTCGGCGAACTCGGACATGATGTGCACCGAGTCGACCACTGCGATTGGCATCAGGAAGATCGGGATCATCGAGCTCATGATGTGAACTGTGAATCCAAGTCCAGTCAGGAGGCCCATACTGATGATGACTGTCGCCATGGCAACGAGCATCGGCGCGATGACGAGCTGGGCGCTGCGGAAGAAATACAGCATCAGGATGAAGATCATGAGGCCGGCAAGCGGCGCTGAGATGCCCATCTGCACAAACATGTCGTGACCAAAAGTGTCTTCGGCGACGGGCAGACCCGTGATGTGATAGTCGTCGCTCGTTTCGAGCTCGGCAATGAGGGCGTGGATGTCCTGCGACAACGGATAACTGAGATCCTTGCTCGCAATCGGTACGTAAATCGTTGCGGCCTTCCCGTCGCCGGAAACAAGCGAGTCTTTCAGCAATGGCAGGCGGTTCACCTTGTCGCGTATATCAGTTGCCTGCTCGGCTGTGACAGGCGCCTCCCGCATCAGCCATTCAAAGCGAATCGTACCGACGCCTTCCTGTTCGATGTTGTCGACGGCAGACAGCGAGGCGAGATCGGGAGCGATGACCCCATCGAGGGCGAGGATCGCATTGCTCAAGCGGTGTAACGCATCGAGCGATTCGACGTTGTAGATGCCGTCCGGGTGGGTCTCGTTGACTACGCCGACGACGATCGCATCGTGATAGGTGAAGCGCTCTTCAACAGCATTGTGAAACACGCGATCGGACTGCGCGGCCGGCAGCATATTCTCGGGGTCGGTATCGATCTGAATTCGGCCGATCAGAGCTCCCGTGATTAGGACGAGAGCAATGACGACCGCGTAGACTGACCGTGGCCGCTCAGTCGAAACATGTATGACGGAGTGTTTCATCGGGCAAAATTCCTCTCAAAATGCCGGTATGCATTAGCGGCAGCTAATATATGTCATTTATCTAAATTAGTAAAGACTAAATTATAGACAACTAAATTAGCATCGTCTATAGTGTGTGCTATTGGCGGCGGTCAGGGTTGGAGAGCAAACATGAATGCGAATGACATGGCCGAGCACGCGGCAGACGCTGCTGGACTCATGAAGGCGCTCGGCAATGAAAGCCGGCTCATGATCCTGTGCATGTTGGCTGACCGTGAATGTTCGGTCGGCGAACTCAACGAGACAATCCCACTGAGCCAGTCTGCCCTGTCGCAACAACTCGCAAGACTGCGCCAACAGGGCATCGTCAAAACCCGGCGCGTGTCACAAACAATTTTTTACTCACTCGCCGACGGGCCTGCCGAGAAGGTCATCCATTTACTACATGAGACCTACTGTGGAACAGGCATATCCGGCAACAAGGAGACAGACTGATGGAAACGGGATTTGGATTTGGTAAGCAGGTAGACCTTGAGTTTGACGCGGCTATAGATAAGGTTACCGCTGATCTTCAGACCGAGGGTTTCGGCGTACTGTCTGACATCGATGTCGCAGCGAAGATGAAAGAGAAGCTCGACAAGGACATGCCGCGTTACCGCATTCTCGGCGCCTGTAATCCGGCGCTGGCGTACCAGGCTATCGGAGCCGTTCCCGATATCGGACTATTGTTACCGTGCAACGTGCTCGTTCGGGAAGATGACGAAGGTGCTGTTTCGGTCAGCTTCATGGACCCACAAAGCGTATTGTCACTGGTTGACCACCCAGACGTCGGACCGTTGGCTGGCGAAGTGAAGTCGAGACTCGAGCGAGTACTCGCGCTACTGTAAACGGATTTAGTTGGCGGCTAATTCCGCGTCGTGTTTCAGACGCATGACGCGGCCGCGGCTGACGTACAGCAAATCGCTGATCTTGAGGACAAGCGAGTCTTCGTACTTGTCGAGTCGTCCATCTGCGTAGGCGATCTGCCAGAGTAACGCAAC